>Ga0207422_1000447_pt1 | contig 130631 bp, 108 predicted proteins | sample MarCyaLeptolynsp_FD_187757 | JGI IMG/M metagenome (GOLD analysis project Ga0207422, IMG submission 187757) | Marine cyanobacterial communities from Panama - species 1 Leptolyngbya sp. (SPAdes) | ecosystem: Environmental > Aquatic > Marine > Unclassified | place: Panama: Panama City | collected...
CAGCTGTCGCTGAACAAAACGAGCACCAGCCGCGATCCTCCCGGACCAAACGACACGTAATGCATGGCGGGGATGTCGACCCGAGCCGGCAGCGCCGAAGCCGCCAGCGAGCGCCGCTCCGAGCTCGTGCCCCTGCCCGGATTTACCGTGTCGCTGCCGGTCACTCCGACCGTGGACCGGCAACCGAACTCCTACCGGGCCACCCTGGCCGGGTGGCCCCCCGGCGACTTTGCCATCGAATGGCAAACGGAAGCGCTGGACCTCGAGACCCTCGAGGGCGGCCTCGACGCCCAGTACGGCGCCCAGGAAAGCACCGACGCGGTCACCGGCGGCGACTTTCGCGGCACGCTGTGGTCGTTCCGCAATCGGTCCGACTACACCACCGTCGTAGCCGGCTCGTGCAGAAACGGCCCGTGGATCACGCTCACCGCCCACAGCGAGGCGGAGGACTACGCCACCGAGCTGGCGCGCAGCATCACGGGCTCCATCCAGTGCACGTCCCGGGCAAGCGCGCCGGCGACGACTCGCCCCCGCCCTCGCCAAACCGCCCGGGCCTCGAACGCGGCGCCGCCCGTGCCTCGCTTCGTTATGCCCGCCAGCTTCGGTGCGGTGCCGACCAGCGATGGCTTTGCCTTTCGCTCGCTCGCCGGCGACACCCTCGCCTTTCGAGCGGTGCCGCTCGCCGAAGGATCGACTCTGCTGCGTGGCCGTCTCGAAACGGCGCTGGCCGGCCGCGGAGTTGCCGTCGAGGAGTTTGCGCCGACGACCTGGCCCGAGGGCAGCGCCCGGCGCGAGCCGGTCTACTCGTTCACCCGCACCGAAGGCGACAAGAGCACCCAGGGCCTGGTGACGGTTCTGCTGTGCCCGACGCAAGGTCGCGCCTACGTCGCCATCTCGCTGGCGCAAAGCGTGTCCGACAACCAGCAGCGACTCGAGTCGATCGCCTGCCCCCTCGCCGGCGAGCCCGCGCCGGCGTACGAGACGCTGCTCGCCTCGGCCGAGCGCGCGTGCGGTGCGGGCAACAACGCCGCCTGCGACGCCCGCGCGGGGCTCGCCAGCGCCGGCGACTTTCGCGTGCTCGCCCTGCCCTGAGCGCGCAGACCGGGCGCCAGCAGCGCCCCGACAGCGCTCGGTACCGACGCTAGCGCAGGCGAATGGAGCCGTTGGTGGTGCTCGCCTCGAGACGCGGGCCTCCGTCCCCGATGGTCGCGTCGAGATGTCGGCGGCCGGCGCTCTTCACCCGGGACAGCGGCAGGTCGGCCGAGATACTGCCGTTGAGGACCGACGCCTCGAGCTCGGCGCCAAATCCATCGGGCAACTCGAGATCGATGCTGCCGTTGACCGTCGAAAACTCCATCGGTCCGGCCGCGGTCAACTTGCCGATCTCGACGTCGATGCCCCCGTTGACCGTGCCCGCCGACACGGGCCCATCGCCGGTGCGCACCGATACCTTGCCGTTGACGCTCCTGGCCTCCACCGGTCCATCGTTGGTATCCACCCGGACCTTGCCGTTGACCGACGACGCCCAAACGGCCGCCCCCAGCTCGGACACGCGAGTGCCGCCGTTGACCGTTGCGACGTCGACCTCGACGCCCGAAGGAACGCGGACGACCATGTCGACCGACGTCGAGTTGCGATGCACATCGTCATGGTCGTAGTCACCGCGCGCGCCGCACTCGCTGTGATCGGCCGGCCAGAGTGCGCATAGCGTGAACGCGCCATCGTGCTCGACAACTTCGAAGCGAACGTCCGCCGGATCTCCGCTGCCGCGATGGCGGACCTCAGCCACGACCTCGACCTCGTCACCGTCGTGGCCTTCGGCCCGGATGGAGCCGTTGAGGTTGCGCACGTAGATGCGTCGCCCGGCCGCGACCGCGCGCGAGAATTCGAAGTTGTCGCCGGCCGCGACCTGGCGCTGCGCCGGTGCGCTCGGTGGATTCGCTGGCGTCGCGCGAGCCGATGGCGCCGGGCGTCCACCGCCGGGCGCGGCCTCCTCGTGGGCGCTCGCGCCCGCGGCCGGGGTGCCCTTTGAGCACCCCACCAGGGCCAAAACCAAAGCGAAATTGAAAACTTGCCGCATCCTTGCCTCCGCGTGTTCCGACCGGGCCATCGCCGGTATGGGGCACAGGTGACGCAAACCCGGGCCTGGTTTCAGCGAAAAACCGCTTGAGGGACGGCGACTGGAAAGCCGCGGCGCAGGTTCCGTCGCTCGCCGCGTCGCTTCCCCGCTTCCCGCGGCGAGCCAGCTTGCGCGAGCGCCCGCGGTGCCGCGCACCGTCGCGCCGCGCCACCGAGGCCCCGACATCGGCGAGCGCGGCGGACGCGCGGGTCGCCGAAGGCGCCGCCCAACTCAACCCGCTCGGCGCCTGGCTATAGGACACCACGATGGCAGCAATAGAAAACCGGTATGGGCGGCCGGCCGCTGGACAACCTAGGTTCTAGGCCATGCAGGAAGGCCCCCAAGCCTCGAGGTTCGCCGGCAAGCCGGCCACCGCGGATTCACGGTCCGCCGCGCGCCAGACGGCTCCCGTTCCCTAGCGGAGCAGGCCGGGCGATTCCCACGAACGGCGCTGCCGGCGCCGTGACCCAACTTCCATCACGACCTGGGCGACTTCAGGTCCCGCCGCGTGCGCAGCACCGGCGATCGACGAGCCAGGCGCGGTTTTTCGCGTGCTGGACGACGTGCGGCAGCAGCGAGCGGAGCCGCAGGCGCCGCTCGTTTACCCGAAAAACCAGAGCAACGAGAGGAACGATTCCAGATGAAGAACCATAGACTACGTTATTCGACCGCGGCACGGCCCCCGCGCAGACGCGGGGTGCTGGTGGCACTCGCCGCCCTTTGCGTCGCAGGGGCCCTGGCGCCCACGACTGCGGCTGCCGACACGTTCAGCAAGCCACTCAGCTGCATTGCCGAGGAAACGACCGACGCGATTCTTTGCGGTACGGAGATCGTTGCCGATGTCGCGCTGTGCGGCACCGAGTACGTCGTCGACGGCTCGAAGTGTGGCTTTCGCTACGTCACGAGCGCCGCCGAGTGCGGCACCAAGCACGTCGTGAGTGCCAGTCAATGCGGGGTGGACTACGTCACCAGCGGCGCGCAGTGCGGCTGGCAGCACGTCACCGACGGCGCGCAGTGCGGATGGAACTACGTGAGGAGCGGCGCGCAGTGCGGGTGGAACCACCTGTCGTCGCTGTTTGGCCTTATTCGCAAGCCCAAGTCGTGCAACGTCCCGAAGTCCTGCGACGTGGCCAAGAGCTGCAACGTGCCTCGCGGCTGCGATGTCGCGCGCAGCTGCAACGTGCCGAACGGGTGTGAGATCGCGAAGTCTTGCGAAGTCGCCGCGACCTGTGATGTCGACATCTGCAGGCAGACGAGCCCGGGCGCTGCCTGCCTGCCCGGAGTCGCCGACTGCGACATCAAAGGCTTTTCATGCCAGCCATCGTTCGACTCGGGAGTCTTCCGGTGCATGCCCGATTATTTCGAGGCTTCCGAGATCGACCGCGACTTCTGCGAGGCTCTCTACGTTCCGGCCCTTGCCGATCTGGCCAATGAAGCGGGCACGGCCATGTCCTACGGCGCAGGGGCGTCGGGAAGCCTCGGGGTTACTACCTCGGTCGAGACCGGAACGGTCTACGGCCCGGACGGCGAGTACGGCTGCTACGTATCCACGTGCGCCGGAGCACACACGGACATCGCGATCGCGTCCTACGGAGTGTTTGGCCTGTTCACCGACTGGTCTTCCTTCGCCGGCACGTCGCGCGTGGTCAGCGAGAACGTGTCGACTCCCGTCGCCGAGCTTGGTTTCACCACCGCTCAGGTCTTCGACGCGGAGTTCAACGACCTTATCGGCACGACCAACTCGCTGGCCATCGGCTTCGGAATCCTTCCGGCCGGGGTGAGCGTGCTGAGCTGCAGCACGTCGGTGACCGAAGTCTATTAGAGCCAATCTCGGGCGGGGAAGCTCGAGGGGCTCCCCGCCCCCTCTTTTCTTTCGAGGCTGAAGACAATCGCTATGTGGACAGACAAACACCTTCAAACGAAGCGAATCGAGATGCGCAGCGGCGGTTTCGAGCGAGGCGTGCTCGGCGCCGCCCCACAAACTCGCCGAACCGAGCGGGGGGCGATTCGCTCACCGCTTTTGCTCGCGACCGCCGCCATGGTGGCGCTCGCCGTCTCCGTCGTGGTGGCCGCGTCGGTCGCGCGCAGCCCGCAAGGCGACGCCGCGGAAGGCCGGCCCGCGCGGGTCGAAGCGGTGCGGCGGGCCCTCGACAATGCCAGCCATTGGATGAACAACGGCCGCGACTCGTACTCGACGTCCCTGGTCTGGCTGGTTTCGGCCGCGTCGACGCGCGCGAGCTCCGAGGCCCTGGACGCCATGGTGGAGTATTCCCGGCGAACCGCCGTCGCAGACCCGCTTTCTGCCATGGTGGGTGGCGCGCCCGAGGACGTCGCCATGTTCGGCGAGGGGCAAGAGCAACACCCGGTGCAGCTCTTGATCGATGCGGTGCCCCGGTGCAAAAGCGACGAACGCGAAAAAGTCAGGCTGTGGGAGTTCTTGCGCGAAGACCACGATGGCTACCTGCAGACCCACCAGTTGCTTTTCGCCCACTGGGCGGAGCTGCACGGGTGCAACCTCGGCCCCGCCTGGCCGGACCGCAGGAGCCAACTCCTCGAACGAGTCGACGCCGAGCTTGCGGCCAGCGAGGCACTCGACGACCTCGTTGTCGAGCAGCTGGCCGTTGTCGCACTGGAAAGCCCGACGACGTCCCTCGACGACCGCTGGGTTGCGGCGTTGTTGGCAGCGCAGAACGCCGACGGCAGCTTCGGTGATGAGCAGGTCTCGTCGATTTCCTATCGCGGCGCGAGCATCCCGCAGATGCTGGGCCCGGCACACATGACGCCCCTCGCTATCTTCGTCCTCGCCTCGGCCCTCGCCAACTGAAAAGACGGACCGCGCCCCCCTCCGCCACCGGCGCGCGCTGCGTGGCCTGGTCGCGGCGGGGGCGTTTCGCCGAGCGAGTCCGTTCGCGGCGACAGAGTCGCCTAGACGGCTTCGCTGACGCTGCTCAGCTCGAACTCCTTGACCCGCAGGGCGGGCACAGCCACCGTTGTCGTGTTGCGCGATCGCGGGGCCACGCGCACGGTCTCGCTCATAGCGTCGATGTTCTTGAGCACCGCGACCGGGCTGTCGTTCCAGCGAAAGTTCGTGACCGGGTGCTTGATCTGGCCGTCCTCGACCCAGTACACGCCGTCGCGCGTGAGCCCCGTGTAGAGCATGGTGCGCGGGTCGACGCTGCGGATGTACCAGAGGCTGGTGATCAGCACGCCGCGCCTGGTTCCTTTGACCAGATCGTCGACGCTGCCGGAACCGCCCCGCATGATCATGTTCGAGGGGAACGGCACGGGCTCGCGCTTGTTTTTGGTCGCCCAGTGGCGGTCGTACATGAGGTTCGCGACCGCGCCACCCTCGATCCAGTCGCGGCGCTTTTGCGGCAGGTACTCGGCCCCCCAGGGACGGCCGGGCGCCGTTCCGTCGGCCGGATCCGAGTACAGCGACACCTGCTCGGGAAACAGACGCTCGCCCAGTTTGTTGCCGCCCTCGGGGGCGGAGAAGAAGCTGCGACCTTCGTCGGCGGCGCGAGCGTTCATGCCAAAGAGCAGCAGGGACACCAGGTTCGCAACGCATGCCGGTTCGAGAATCGTGACGTACTTGCCGGGCTCGAGTGGCCTGGGCTCGACCGACTTCATGGCTTTGTCGATGGCCACCGCCGCGTTGCTCGCGAAATCGATGTCGCCGACTCGATTGCCCACGTTGGACGCCCAGCCGGAGCCGCCGCCATCCTCGGTGCGCACGGTCTGCGAAAACGTCACGTCGGTGCGACGATGAAAGCCGAACAGCCCGGCCGAGTTGCCGATGGCCGACGCGCTGGCGTCGGCGCGAGCGAACCCGGCCGCGACCAGATCGCGCTTTCGCGCCGCTTGTATGCACGTGCGCACCCCTGCCGCGATTTGCTCGGGCCCGTTGGCGACCACCTCGTCGCGATAGGCGTCGACCTCGGCGAACGACTGCGGCCCCAGGGCCGGAACGTGCTCCGGGTCCTGGGGCGCCAGCCGCGCGACGGTCTCAGACCGCTCGACGGCCTCCGTCAGCGACTCCTCATCGATCTGGTTGACCGACACGGTGCCGCTGCGGGTGCCGAAGGTCGACTCGATGGCCACCCGCACGTCGGTAAAGTTGCCCGAGGTCGACGGCGAGTTGCGCGCGAAGCGCAGGTGCGTGGTCTCGCCCGCGTTGATGCTGACGCTGACCTCGTCCGCCTTGCTGGCGGCGACCACGGTGTCGACGATCTTCTTGGCTTGCTGTTTTTCGAGCATGACTGATTCCTGGCTCAAACCTTGCGAGCGGTATTGAGAACGTCGATCTGACGAAAACGCGCCGGACAGCAGCCGTGGCTCACGGCGTTGACCTGGCCGGGTTCGCCCTTGCCGTCGTAGAACGACCCGCCCACGTAGTACTCGTCCTCGCTGCAAATTGCGTCGCACGCGGCCCAAAAGTCCGGGGTTCGGGCCTGGTAGGCAACGTCTTTGAGCATGCCCACGACCTTGCCCCCTTCGATTTGCCAGTACGTCTGGCCGCCGAACTGAAAATTGTAGCGCTGGTGGTCGATGCTGTAGCTTCCCCGCCCCTTGATCATGATCCCCCGGTCGGTGCTGCCGATGAGCTGCTCGAGCGACAGCGGCTCTTTGCCCGGTTCGAGGTTGATGTTGGGCATTCGCTGAAACGGCACGTCTCGCCAGCTCTGCGCGTAGCTGCAAGCGTACGACTTGTCTCGCCCGATCCAGTGCGCCTGGTCTCGCGTGATCTGGTAGTCGACGAACTTGCCGTCGCGCACGATGTCCCAGCTCGTGGTTTTGGCACCGTCGTCGTCGAAGCCGCACGTCGCGAGGGCCCCGGGCGCAGTCTTTTCGGCGACGAAGTTGACGATGTCGCTGCCGAACTGAAACGCCCCCATCTTGTCGACCGTGAGAAAGCTGGTACCGGCGTAGTTCGCCTCCATCCCGAGCGCCCGGTCGAGTTCGGTCGGGTGCCCGACCGACTCGTGAACGGTGAGCCACAGGTGGCTCGGGTGCAGCACGAGGTCCCAGGCACCCGGCTCGACCGACGGCGCGGTGTGCTTGGCAACCACGTCGCTGGCGGCCTGCCGTACGTCGTCCTCCCAGGGATAGTCCTCGACGTATTCGTAGCCGAGGCCCTGGGGATCCGTGTAGGAGTTGCGGGTTTGAAAGCTGTTGAGCCTGCGGTCGATCGAGGTGACGGTGAAGCGCGGGTTGTTGCGGTGCAGCGTCTGCTCGATGTAGGAGCCCTCGGTGGACGCGAAGAACTTGTGCTCGCGCACGAACGACATGCTCGAGTTCACGAAGCTGACGCCCTCTTGTTTGAGCGCGAGGGCGTTGACCGACAACAGCTTGTCGATCTTGGCTTCGAGGGGGACATCGAACGGGTCCGTTCGAATCGGCGTGTTCCACACCGTTTCGTGAGCCCCGATCGGGGCGAGCTCGACCGGAGCTCGCTGAAGAGCTGAATTCGCCCTGGCAATGGCGACGGCCTTGCCGGCCACGCGCGCGATTTCGCCTTTGTCGACGAGCGAGCTCGCCGCGAACCCCCAGGTTCCGTTGGCAATGACACGCACACCAAAGCCGCGGTCGTTCGCGTCGGAGATACCGGTGACTCGCTCTTCCCGGGTCGACACCGACTGCGTCCGGTAGTCGTTGATGCGAATGTCGGCGTACGTTGCCCCCGCCGCGCGCGCGGCGTCGAGGGCGACATCGGCCAGCTCCCGCAGCTCCGAGCTCGGTGTCGGCGACGCCCCCCCTGCTTGTGGCGCAGTCACCCGCGCGGCCTGGCGGCACGCGGCAAGCAACCCGAGCGACCCCGCAGCGACCCCCGAGGCGCGAAGAAAATCCCGTCTCTTCATGCTCGATGACGGTAGGCCCCGCCCGCGAACCAAGTCAACCAACCGGCAGCTATCGCGAAGAAACCCGCCCTGACAGGTTCACCAGCGGCCTTCGCCTGGTTTGCGCTCCAACGCCGGCGGTTTCACCGCCACCGGCGTTCGCTTACTCAGTAAAGATAGGCGGCCGAGACGGTGAATCCGAGCAAGGAGTCCGTCGCGCCATCGGCAATGAACATATCGCCATCCGAGGCATCCAGACCGTAGAAATAGCCTCGATAGGCCGCCTCGCCCCGCAGCTCGACGCCACTGGCAATGCCATACGCAGCGCCCAGCCGGGCCCCCACACCAAGGACGCTCGAGCCCGCAAACCGGTCGGCGGTATCGCCGGCAGCGAGTACCGGCATGAGCCGCAGGCCGGCAAACAGCTGAACCGGCCCCACGGGGATCCGGCCGTCGGCGTCGAAGTAGAGGGCGCGATAGGACACGTCCGGGACTTCGCTTTCGATCGAGCTGCCGTCGGCAAAGTCGAACGTCTCCTGGTAGTAACCGACGGCGCCGCCGACGACGGCCCGCCCCAGTCGATGACGCACCCGGGCGCCGAGCTCGAAGCGCAGCCAGGTGGTGTCGATCGATTCTTCGTCGTCGACCGTGTTCGACTCGAGCGCGGGCGCCAGGGCCATCATGCCCTCCAGGCCCAGGGCCCGCATCCACGAGCTGGTGGCGTCGGCCAGCGGATACACGCGCACGCCGAGACGCGCCACCGGCACCCCGAGCGCGTCGTACGGCCGCAGATTGTCGGTCTCGACACCGGAATAGCGGAAGTAGCGGCCGCCGAACTCCAGCCCCACGGCCGCAGCGACCATCTCACTGCCGAAGCGGCCCACGTCGCGAGCAAAGGTCGGCTCCGGTTCGGGCTCCGGCTCCGGTTCCGGTTCGGGCTCCGGCACCTCGAAACGCGGAGCGACCGAGACCGGCTCTTCGATGTTGACCTCGACCCACTCCTCGTATTCGCGCCCGTCATCGAGCTCGACCAGCACCTGGTGAGGGCCGAGCTCGATCTCGTAGTCGATGGGCGCGTAGCCGATGGGCTCGCCGTCGATGTTGACCACCGCGTTGCCGTCGATCCCCTCGGGCGCCGCCACCGAGATCATCCCCAGCAGCTTGGGCACCAACTCCTCGACGTACCGCTGGCGACCGCGCCGGCGCCGACGCACGCGAATCTCGGTCTCGAACCGCTCGTGGCCGTCGAGCTCGAGAATCAGCCGATACTCGCCAGCGGCCAATCGCGTGCGCAGGGGCGTCTCCCCGACGGGGCCGTACTCCTCGCCGTCGAGATAGATGGTCGCGCCCTCGGGCTCCGAAGCGATCAGCACCGGGAATTTGCGCCCGCGGCGAACGGGCCTTTCGACGTACTCGACCGCATCCGGATCGTCGTCGACCTCGGCCGCCGCGTCGCCTTCGTCCTGGGCGTGCACGACCGCCGGCACAGCGGTAAGCGCCAACGCGAACGGTATGGCCAGGCAAGACCGCAACGCCTCGATTATAGGGGCTGGAGCGAGTTCGCGAAACGCCTCAGCCGACACCGGCCCCTGCGGCGGCCCCGGGCGTCCGATTCGGGTAGTGCCCCGGAGGTGGGAGACGCAAGTACCTGCTCAGATGATGCGTGCCGACGTAGAACGGCACCGTGTCCACAAGCGCCGCGACCAACTTGAACGCGTAGCTCGACAGGATCAGCGTGATGAGCTGCCCGGCCACCGGTTCGGTCCGGTCGATGGGGAGCTCGGCGACAAGGTAGGTGCCGAGAATGACCGCCGTGGAATCCACCAGCTGGCTCACGAGGGTCGATCCGTTGTTTCGCAGCCACAGATGCCGACCACCGGTGAGCTCTTTCCAGAAGTGGAACACCTGCACGTCGACCAGCTGGGCAACCAGGTACGCGACCATCGAGGCCGCGACGGCGGCGAACGTAGACGTGCGAATGAAGAAAAACTCCGGCGAGTCGGTGCCCGGCAGCGCGCCGCCGAGCCACAGGATCGCGAGCACCCAGAGGTTGAGCACGAAGCCCACCGCGACGACCTGATTGGCTCGCCGCCGGCCATAGAGCTCCGAGATGAAGTCCGTACACAGAAAGGTAATGGGGTACGGCAGCACGCCAACGGCAACCCACATGGGCACGTCAATGCCGACGAGCGGCAGCGTGAATGACAAGTCGACGAACCGCGTAATGCCGAGGATGTTCAGCATCGCGAGGGTGCCGAGAAACAGTCCCGACAGCAGCAAAAACAGGCCCTCGCGCCGATTGTGGACGATCCAGAGCGGCAGCTCCGGCAGGTCGCCGTAGGACCATTGCTCGGTCGGAAGGGGCGCGGCCGTGGACATGGCGCCGTGTATAGCAAACGGTTCGCCGCCCGCGCAGACCAAGTCACGAGCCCGGGGGCGCGGCGGACCGCCGAACCGCGGCCAGGCCCTCGAGTGCCACCCAGGCCATCAACGCGAGAACCACGGTGCCCACCGCCGCGAGCACCCAGCGCCCGTCGGCAACGTAGCGCCCCAGGTTGATGACCATGGACAGGCCAGCCGCGCCCATCACGGCCACCATCGGCACGCCGGCAAACAGCCAGGGCCGGCCGCTGCGGTACAGCCAGACGCTCACCACCGTGAGCGAAAGCGCCGCGAGGAGCTGATTGGTGGCGCCGAAAAGCGGCCACAGCTCGGCGGCGCTGCCGCTGTAGTAGAGCAAGAAGGCCGAGCCTACCGCGCACAGTCCGGCGACCAGGTTGTTGCGCAACGGGCCAATCCGATACAGCTCGCCCAGCTCTTGCAGAATGTACCGCTGAATGCGCACGCCGGTGTCGAGGCTGGTGGCCGCGAACGAGATCACCATGACGGCCACAACCACCGACGAGGGTTGTGCCGGCAAGCCGAGAGCAACGAGAAACGTCGTGGCACCATCGACGAAGTTGCCGACCCCGCCGGCGCTGGCCGCGGCGAACGTGTGGTAGTGCCCGTCCCAATCGGCGAGCCCGGCGCCGACGGCGAGGGTCGACACGAGAGCCAGCGCGCCCTCGCCCAGCATTCCTCCGTAGCCGATGAACTGGGCGTCGGTGGCGCAGGCCAGCTGCTTGCTGGTGGTTCCCGAAGACACCAGCCCGTGAAAGCCGGAAATCGCGCCGCACGCGATGGTCACGAACAGAAACGGAAACCACGACGGCGCGTCGGCTGGCGCGGCGGCAAAGGCAGGAGCCTGCATAGGCGGGGCCGCAACGGCAATGCCCAGCACCAAGGCCCCCAGGCCGACGAGCAGCTGATGGCTGTTGATGAAGTCGCGGGGCTGCAGCAGCACCCACACCGGCAGGAGGCTGGCGACCAGCGAATAGCCGAGCAAGAACACCACCCACACGGTCTGCTGATTGGCTTCCCCGACCAGGCCGGAGATAGAAACCGGGTTTGCCGCGCCGACGAAGACCATCGCGTAGAGGGCAATCAGCGCCGCGATGGAAGGCCACAGCAAACCGACACCGCGCCGGTAGCAGACGTATCCGATGCCCACGGCCACCACGATCTCGAAGTTGATGGGAATGACCGAGCCGGGATGCGAGATGAAGAGCGCGGCAATCGCCTTGGCGAAAACCGCGATCACCAGCATCACGAGAAAGAAGATGACCAGCAAAAAGAGGGTCCGCGTGCGCGCGCCGATCACGTCGGCGACCACGTGCCCCACGGAACGCCCCCGGTGACGCACCGACATGACCAGGGTCATCATGTCGTGGACCGCGCCCATGAACACGGTGCCCAGCACCACCCACAGCACGGCCGGCACCCATCCCCAGACCACGGCGATGGCGGGGCCGATGATCGGCGCGGCGCCGGCAATGGACGAGTAGTGATGGCCGAAAAGCACGTGCTTGTGCGTCGGCACGAAATCGACGCCGTCTTCGAGCTCGCGCGCAGGCACCGGCTCATCGGCGCGCAGTGCCAGCACGCGCCGCGCCAGGTACCTGGCGTAGAAGCGATACCCCAGGGCGAACACGCCGAGGCCGGCGAAGCAAATGACCGCGGCGTTCACGCCCCGGCCGGCACGGTAAGCACCGCGATGGTCGAGTGCCGCACGATGGCGTCGGCCAGGGTGCCGCGAATGCGTTCGCCGACCCCCTGAGGCGGGTGCGCCCCCACCGCGATCAGGTCTGCACCGTAGATCTCGGCGCGCTCGAGCAAGACGTCGGCCACCCTGCCAATTTCTACTTCTCCCTGGGTTGCCAGGTCTTCCAGGCCGCACTGCTCCACGATGCTGCACACGCGCTCGTGGGCAACGGTGTGCACGTGGCGCTCGAGGAGCTTCACGGGCGACTTGCCCTCGCCGGTCCGGCGCACCAAGACCGGATCGGCGCCGAGGTCGGGCAATACGTGAACGGCCCGCAGCTCGCTGGCAGGTTCTCGAACCAGTAGCTCGGCGGCGGTCGTTACCAGCCGGTGCGCCGTGGCCTCGGCGTCGGATGCCGTGTCGACGCCGACCACCGCCCGGCGAAAGCGGCCGCTGTCGTCACCGACGTCGCCGTCGCTGGCGCGCGCCACCAGCACCGGGCAATTGGCGCTGCGCACGATCTGAACCGTCGTGCTGCCGAGCAAATGAGTGCCGGAACCGTGACCGTGTGAACCGATCACCACGAAGTCCGCTTCGATTTCGGCCATCGTCTCGAGAATGACGCTCCCGGCCCGGCCCGCTTCGACCCGGGCGTCGATGCGCAAGCCGTCCCTGGCGAGCTCGGCCGCGAGCGCGTTGAGCTCTTCGGCGGCCCACAGCGGATACGAGCGCTGAAGCTCGTTGAGGCTCGCCCCGGCGGACGCGGCCTCGCCAACCAGTCCCGCGAATCGCGCCAGCTCGCTGGCGTGCAGCAAGGTCATCGACGCGCCGAACCGGGCGGCGAGGTTGGCGCCGAGGCGGGCGGCGTGCAGAGACCGCTCGGTGAAGTCGACCGGGACCATCAATCGCTGGGGCCTCATGTCCGGCATCCTACCGCCCACCGCAGTTTTTTTCTCCGTAACCAGGGAACGCGAGGCGCGTATCGCCGTGTATACCCCTGCCAGGGACCGAACCATGCTTTCACGACTCCTCTCTCCAATTCTTCTCTCTTGCGCGCTGATGGCGTGTGGCGGCTCGAGCTCGGGTGGCGCAACCACTCCCAATCCCTGCGGCGGCGACCCGTGCGGCGGCGACCCGTGCGGCGGCGACCCGTGTGGCGCCGCGGGCGACGCGATGGGCACTGGCGCCGACTACGCCACCGCCTACCAGAAGCTCAACACGGAAAAGTTCGTCTCCGAGACCCACGGCAACCGAATGGTCGACGTCTACGTCAACGACATCGGCGCCGCCGCGTACTTCGACGCGGACGCCGAGGTGCCGGTTGGAACCATCATCGTGAAGCCGTCGTTCGCCAAGGACGGCTCCGCGGGCCCGGTCTTCGTGATGGAAAAGAAGGAAGCCGGCTTCAGCCCCGATCACGGCGACTGGAACTACGAGCTGTACAATCCGACGGCCGGCAATTACATCGGCAAGACCCCCGACAAGAAGGTCGACTTCTGCTCGGGCTGCCACGACAACTACGACCGCGAGCTCGGCGGAATCCCCGACGCCAAGCGCGTATCCCTGTAACAGACGCTAACGATCGCGGCGCGGCCCCCTTGCCGTTTGGGGCCGCGCCGTCGTGTTTTCGGCCGCATGCGCCCAAAAACGCGACGGTGATGCGAAATCGACGCGGCCCGGGCGCCTCACCATCGCCGGTCGCCGGTGGACCGCCGCGGTTGTTCTCCGAAGCCCTGGTCGGTACCGTCCCGGACCGAACATGGCTACCACACCGGCTTCCCAGCGCCCGATCCGGCGGGGCAGTTATCCCGAGTTCACCGTCACCGCGGTGCTCGTGGGATACTTGCTCGGCGTGCTGATCGCCATCAGCATCGGCTACGCGTCGCTCATCCTCGGCTTTTCGATCGAAGGCTCCGAGCTCGCCGCCATTTTGGGCTTCGCGATCCTGCGCGGCCTGCTCGGCCGCAACAGCATCGTCGAAAACAACATCAACCAGACCGCGGCCAGCGCGGTCAACGGCGCCTCCTCGGGCATGATGTTTTCGGTGCCGGCCCTGTTCATCCTGGGCCACACCGACTTCTCGGCCCCCCTCATGGTCTTCGGCGCGATCGTCGGCGGCATCATGGGCATCGCGTTCATCATTCCGCTGCGCAAGCAGATGATCGACTTCGAGCGCCTGCCCTACCCGGGCGGCATCGCCGTCGCGGCGATCCTGAAGTCGCCAGGCGCGGGCATTCACAAGGCCATGCTCATGCTGGGCGGCGCCCTCGTGAGCGGCATTATCCACCTCACGGTCTATCAGATCGGCGGCGTCCACGACCTCGACCTCGGCTCGGTGCTGGGCATGCCCGAGTACATGAACGGCCTCTGGTACGTGTCGCTCATGACCGTGGGTGTCGGCTACCTGTCGGGCCGTGGCGGCGTGTACTTCATCGTCGGCGGCTACGTCTGCTACTGGCTGCTCGCGCCGATTCTCTCCGCCATGGGAACCATCCCGGACCCGGAGACCATCACCGCGATGTCCATGCCGAACTCGGCCGAGTACCTGCGGCTCACCCTCTTTCGCCCCCTCGGTATCGGCATGCTCATTGGCGGCGCCCTCGCCGGTATCGTCCTGGCGTTGCCGCTCATCGTCAGCGCCGTGAGCAGCATGCGCAACGCGGCGCGCAGCGGCTCGGTGTTGTCGAAGGACGAGATGCCGATCAAGCTGCTCGGTGTCGGGATCGCGGGCGCGTTCGCGATCTTGCTGGTCATTTCCATTCTGTCTACCCAGGAAATGGGGATCGGACGCGGGCTCGTCATGGCTTTGCTGGGCACCCTGTGGATTTGGGTCGCCGGCGTCATCCTGTCCGAGTGCATCGGCCGCACCAACTGGTCGCCGCTGTCGGGCATGACCCTCATTGGCGTCACGCTGCTCATCTTCGTCGCCAGCGGTCTCGGCGACAGCCAGGCAATCATTGCGTCCATCATGGTCGGCGCCGCCATGTGCGTGGCGATGTCGCAGGCCACCGACCTGATGCTCGACCTCAAGACCGGTTATCTGGTCGGCGCGACGCCCCGGCGCCAGCAGATGGCCCAGTTTGCAGGTGTGTGGCTCGGCCCAATCGTCATCATGATTCTGCTGATCGTGCTGCACGAAGACGCGGGACTCGGCTCCAAGGCGTTGCCAGCGCCCCAGGGCCAGGCGCTGGCCAGCATGATCCAGGGCATTCTCGGCGACGACGTTCCGGTCGGCCGCTACGTCGCTGGCGCCGGTCTCGGCGCCGTGCTCAGCGCCTCGGGCATTGGCGGCCTGGGCATTCTGGTCGGCCTCGGCTTCTACCTGCCCTTCAACATCGTTCTCACCTACACCATTGGCACCGTGCTCCGCCTGCTTACCGACTGGCGCAAAGGCAAGGATTGGTCCGAGCAAGTGGGCATTCCGGTGGCCGCCGGCCTGCTCGTCGGTGAAGCACTCATCGGCGTCGGCTTTGCCGTGTACCGGGTACTCGCGGGTTAAAGGAGACAACCATGCGCACCATCGGACTTCTCCTCATCATCGCCGGCTGCGTCGGCGCATCTCTGGTCGCGGTCATGGACCCACCCGGCATCGTCCCGGTCGACGGCGGTCCGGCTCTCACCCCGGTGTTGCAGGACGCCAAGGTAGCCTGGCCGTACTTCTTGCCCTTGCTGGGCCTGGGGATCGTCGGCGTCGTCCTGGTGCGCGTCACCATGCGGCGCGAGGCCACCGACGAAACCCTCATGGAAGCCAACTTTGGCGAGCTCGATACGCGCTTGCGGACTATCGTCGAACGAGTCGCCGACCTCGACGCGCAAAAGGGCGACATTGACGTCTACGACCTGCCGGGACGCATCGACGAGCAGTTCCCGCGCGAGATTCTCGCGTTCGTCGAGGCGCGCCAGTCCATCGCCCACGCCTGGGGCGCCCGGGCCTACGCGGACGTCATGAGCCACTTCGCGGCGGCCGAGCGCTACCTCAACCGAGTCTGGTCGTGCGCGGCCGACGGCTACATCGACGAAGCCCACACGTACATCGGCCGCGCGCGGGTTCAGTTCCTCGAGGCTTTGCAGCGCTTCGAGGAATTGCGCAACGCCCGCGAGCCCGCCGCCAGCGCGTCGGCCGAATAAGGCGGCGGCGGCGGCCCGAGACTTCCAGGGCGGCCTGGTGCAAACTCGCACCCGATGCCGGCCCACCACACGCGCCAGCGGCTGCTCGACCTGGTCGCCGCCCACCAGCTATCCCACGACTTTCCGGCGGCCGTGGTCGACGCGGCCGCCGAGGCCGCGCAGTTCGCCGTCGACGATCTCGAGGACCTGACGTCCCTGCCGTTCGTCACCATCGACTACCCGGATTCGACCGACCTCGATCAAGCCCTGTTCATCGAGCGCCGAGGCCCGGGGTACCGGATCCACTACGCGCTCGCCGACGCGTCTGCCTTCGTGCCGACGTCGGGCCCGCTGTTCGAAGAGGCCCTGGCTCGCGGCACGAGCTACTACCTGCCCGACCTCATGGTGCCAATGCTCCCGCGGGTGCTGTGCGAGGACGCCGTGTCCCTGGGGCCCAACGTCGAGCGACGCGCGTTCGTCTTTGCCATGGATCTCGACCAGACCGGCAACAGCGTCACCACTCGCGTCTGCCGAGCCAAGATCCGCAGCCGGGCCAAGCTCAACTACGCCGGAGTGGACGCATGGCTTCGCGGCCAGCCCAGCGATAACGACGGCGGCTACGGCGGCGCCGAATTCGAGGACTCCCTGCGACTGCTCGCCGAAGTCGGCCAGGCCCGAATCGACCTTGCGGTAGCCCGCCACGTGGTCCGGTTCGACCGGAGATCCACGCGCATGCACGTCGATCCGGCAACCGGTGCGATCGAGCTCGAGGTCTCACATCGCAACGCGGTGCAGCGGTACAACGAGCAGATCTCGCTGCTCTGCAACATCGAAGGCGCCAGGCTGCTGGGCGACCGAGGGTTGTTTCGGCTGCACGATCCACCGACCGACGCCGAGCTCGCCCGGTTTGCAGCTCTCACCGAGGCGGTCGCCGATCACCACGGCCTGGAGCCGTCCTGGCGCTGGCACCACGACGGTGACCAGGCCCTGGCGACCTACATCGACGCGCTGCCCGACGAGGGCCCAAACCTCGGCATTGCGCGGGCGCTGCAGCGCCAGGCCATGATTCTCGGCAAGCCCTCGTACTTTGCCGACGCGCCCGGCCCCCACTACGGCATAGGCGCCGAGTGCTACGCCCGCTTTTCGGCCCCCATGCGCGAAATCGTCGGCGTCCTGTCCATGCATTTGTGCTGCGGCTCGCCCGTCGACGACGACGTGCTCCGCCGCGCCATCGAGGTCGCCAACCGCGCCAAGAGCGTTCAGAGCAAGCTCTCCAAACAGGCCATGGCCCTCGCTCTGGACCACTTCTTCGGCGAAGCGAGCGGCGAGCCCGAGCGAGAGTACTGCGGGACAATCATGGGGGCGACCGAGCGAAAGCTCTACCTGCAGCTCGACGAGCCGCCGGTGGACGTCAAGCTGTACGCGCCGGACATCGAGCGCTGGCTGGGCCCCCTTCGACCTCAGTCGTCGGGGGTCTCGATCGACACACGCGCCTCGGAACGCTCGCTCTCGGGGACCGACTCACGGTCGTCGTGGATTCACACGACAACAAGCGCAACCGCTGGGTTCTCCGCCCGGTCCGCCTGGGCGACTAGTGACCTGGAACAGGTATTCGTCGGATAACTCTCCGGGCCCCTCCACGCGCTAGCGTCGTTGCTCTTCGGTCACTTGGGCCCACCAAACTCCCTCCTCGCGCCTCGCCATCACGCGGATGGGACGCGGACATTTCCCAACAACACCTGTTCCAGGTCACTAGCGGCGCCCCGGTCCCGTTGCCGCGCCGCGCCGGCTACAATCGCGCCGGCGAGCCGCCCGGCGTCGCTCCTCGTCACTCATGCCCAGCAACTCTCGGCCTCCAACCGGCACCTCGCGGCGTTCCGCGCTCTTGCCCGGCCTCCCGGCGTCGGTCGCTCTGCCGGTGACTCGGCGGCTGCGCAGACTGCCGCCGACCTCGCGCCCGCCCGGCGATGAACGCGTTCGCCGCCGGCCAGTCTCGGTTCTGGCGGCCTGCGTCGCCGGGTTGACCCTCGCGCCGGGACTCGCCCTCGCAGACAACGAGGTCGAGGTCGACGGCTGGATCTCGTCGAGCTACGAGATTCGCGACCGCATTGGGCCCGAGGCGGACGTGCTCGTCGAGCTCGAAACAGACCGGGTCTACGACGTAGAGGCCGTGATCGAGCTCCGGGGCCGAGCCTTTCGCCAGCGAGCGGAGTTTCGAGACACCTTCGTCGATTGGAAGCCATCCAAGCGTCTGAGGCTTCAGCTCGGCTTCAACCGAAAACGCCTTGGACTCGAGTACGAGCAGGGCCGCCGAAAGCGCCTGACTGCCCCGCGGAGCTTCATCTACCGAGAGATGGAAGAAATGGGGATCGTGGGCCGGCAGCTCAACTTCCGAGTCGTCGGAAAGCCAAAGGACGGCCTGATAACCGACCTCAGTCTCGGAACAGACGGCAGCCGCAACGCGAACCTGCTCGTGCGCGTGGCCGACGAGCGGGGGTCGGTCTCCTACGGAACCTGGGGCCTGGTCGAACGCCACCGCGTCGACAAGGGGTTCATCTTCGTGTGGGCCCAGGCGCTCTCGGCCTGGCACATCAGCCCCACCAACCGCGCCGTTGTCGAGCTCATCGCCGGAATCGACCCCTTCGAGACCGACCTCGCCAGGCAGCTCGGTGACGGCGACCGGGTCTTCTTTGCCGGCCCCAAGGTCGAGGTCGCTCGCAAACTCTTCGCCAGTGAGACCTTTGCGATCGAGCCCTTCGTGCAGTCGTCGTTCGTGTTCCACGACGCCAGCGCGTTGGACCACAATACGCTGCAGGTACTCTTTGGCGTCAACACACACTTTCGCGGCCTGCTGTTCGCGATCCATGTCGAATACCTGGGAACCACCAACCGCACCCCGCCGCACGATCGGATTACCCGATGGCCGAACGCCTTTTCCGAAGTTCGCTTTCACTTCTAGCGCTCGGACTGGTGGCGGCCTGTCCGGCGACCGAGCCAGCCGAGGTGTACGGACTACCGGCAGTTCACCTGCAGCTGGACCCGGAAGACGTAGCCCGCCTGCGCGCCGGCACGGTCGCCGGTACCGGCGTGCCCGTCGATCTCGAAATTCATGGCGAGCGAAGCGTTGGAACACTCTCGGTTGCCGGCGTGAGCAGCGTCGACGACATCAAAAAGAACTTCAACATCGACTTCACGAGCCCGCGCGGCCGCCTCCAGCTGCGGCTCAACGCGATGACGCGAGATCCGTCGGCTGCCCGGGGGTTTCTCGCGTGGGCCGTGTTCGAGCGCGCGGGGTTCGAGACGCCTCCCGTCGAGTACGTCGTCGTATTCCTCAACGGCGACTACCTCGGCCTCTATCTCTTTCACGAGACTCTGCGGCCGGCGTTCTTCGAGCTGCGCGGTCTGCGCCCCGTCAACATCTTCGCTGCACGTCGAACTCGCGCGACGATGGAGACCGACGTACCGGTCGAGCGCGCTTTTGACTCGCGCATCGGGCCCGACGACTACTCGTCGCTCGAGAGACTCGTCGCAATCGTGAACGAAGCTCCAACTCCCGACAACCGGCGCGACCTCGAAGAAATCGTCGATATCGATCGGATGCTCCTGTACATGGCCGTCTCCATGCTGACCGACAACTCGGACGGTATCGACAACAACTACACGCTGGTGCGCACCCTGGACGATGGCCGTTTTGCCGTCTGGCCGTGGGATCTGGACTTCACGTTTCGCCGCGTACGCCCGCGCGGCGACGCCACACTGTTCGACCGCAACGCCCTCATGCGCCGACTCTTCGGCAACGCGAACGACCGGCTCCGCTTCGATTGCTTGCTCGAACAGGTGGCCGCCGCCGCACCCGTCGATGAACTCATGGGCCTGATCGACCAGCTCCAAGTTGCCAACGCATCGGCTTTCGACGCCGATCCGGTTCTGTCACTCGGCGAGGGCGACCTGGCCTCCCGCACCGCAGACGTCGTCCAGCAACTCGTCGAGCAACGCCAAGCTTTGGCCGAAGGTGCCAGGCTGTGTGACCAAGAAGCCCTGCGCGCCTCGGGCTTCCGATAACGGGCGTTGCTGGCGACGACGTGCTTGATATCGTACACCACCCAACAATGCCTTCGCGCTCCCCCGACAGTCCGCGTCCGGAAACGGTCGCGGCCCTCAATCGATTTTCGCGGGCAACGCCGGAGCGGATCGAGGCGCGGGCGCTGCTTCAGCGCGACGACACCAAGTTCCTGCTGCGCCGGGCGGAGCTGCCGTCTTTGCTCGACGCCCTGGCCTCGAACTACGAGGTTGTTTCGGCCACTGGCGACCAGCAGCACGAGGCGTATCGCACCCAGTACCTCGACACGCCAGGCCTGACGTGCTTTCACGATCACCGCCGCGGCCGGAGACCGCGGTGGAAGGTCCGCGTCCGGCAGTACGAGGAACGGCACCTGGCGGTGCTCGAAGTGAAGACGCGCTGGAGCCAAAGGCGCGTCGTTAAAAGTCGCCTGCCCCTGGACGAGACGGCCACGCCGCTCACCCCGGCGCAAATGACCTTTGTCGAAACCCACGCCCGCGTCGGCGGGGCCGAACTCGTGCCGGGCATCGTGACTCGCTATCAGCGCGCGACGCTCGTGGGCCGAGACGTGCCAGAGCGGGTGACCGTGGACTGGGGCCTCGAACTGGCGCTGGGACAGCAGCGCGTGCGCCTGGACGAGCTCGCCATCGTGGAGGTCAAGCAAGCCAGGTACTCGATGTCCAGCCCGTCCATGCATGCGCTTCGCGCTCGCCGCCTGCAGCCGGGGCCGATGAGCAAGTACTGCACAGCCGTTGCCATGCTGGTAGAGAACGTGCCAAAAAACGGAATCTTGCCCACGCTCCGCGCAATCGAGAAACTCGCCTCGTGACTGAGATCTTTGGAGCCGCTACGTTCTTCGACGGGGCCGAGCTCACTCAGCTGCTGAGCCGACTGGCGTTGAACCTTTTGGTCGTCGCAGCCATCGTGGGTCGCGTGTACTACCGCCGGTACCGCAACCGCGAGTACCTGTTCACGTACGCGTCGTTCAACGTCATCACGTTCTTCCTGTGCGAGGTGCTGAGCAGCGTCTCGGTCCAGCTGGGTTTTGCCCTTGGTCTGTTCGCTCTCTTCGGAATTCTCCGGTACCGCACGGAACCGATACGAATCCGAGACCTCACCTATCTTTTCATCGTGATCGGCGTGGCCATCATCAACGCGATGGTTGCCGAGGGAATCAGCGTGGTCTCGTTGCTGGTGGTCAACGCGTCGATCGTGCTGCTCACCGTGTTTCTCGAGCTCGCACCGAGCTCGAAGAACACAGGTTCGAGGCAGCTGCTGTACGATCGGCTGGACCTTCTCCGCCCAGAGAACACCGAGAAGCTGCGCGCCGACCTGCGCAGCCGACTTGGCCTGGAGGTCCTCGGCATCGAGATCACGCGCATCGACATGCTGCGCGACAGTGCCGAGATCGTCGTGTCGTACGTCGAGCCCGAAAACCCCGGCCCATCAGACCTCGACGGCAGCGCTCCCACGAGCCACTGAACAAGGTCGCGGGCGCGACCAAGGCACTGCCGTCCACGACGAACCGTCAACGCTCGGCCAGGCCGCCGCGACGCCTGGTGTGGGCGCCGCGGCTTTGTCATTCAGCTAGCTGCCGGAACCCGGCCGGCGGCGACGGCGACGGCTGGCCAGCGAAATCGCCAGCCCCACCAGCAGCCACGACCACGGCGCATCGCCAGAGCCCCGTATAGCGCAGCCGCCGCCTGAGACCAGCAGGTCGTCGGCGATGCCGTTGCCGTCGGCGTCGCTGTCGCAGACATCGCCGGGGCCATCTCCATCCTGGTCGGCCTGGTCGCCGTTGGCGTCGAAACGGCAGTTGTCGGCGCCGTCTTCGACGCCGTCGTTGTCGCTGTCGTCGTCCTGGTAGTCGGGCACGCCGTCGCCGTCGTTGTCGGGCCGGTCGCCCGGCGTTCCGCCCTCCTCGGAGTCGGGCAGGCCATCGTCGTCGCTGTCCGTCTCCTGGTAGTCGGGCGTGCCGTCGCCGTCGCTGTCGGGCAGTTCGGGAACCTCTTCGACGCCGTGGCCGTCGCGATCGTCGATCGGATCGGCCGCACCGTCACCGTCGCTGTCCTCACCATCGACCCGGCCATCGTTGTCGGTGTCGGCGCCCGGTCGCCCGCCCTCTTCGACGTCGAAGATGCCGTCGTCGTCGCTGTCGATGTCGCGATAGTCAGGCGTCCCGTCGCCGTCCGTGTCCGGCGGCGCGTCGTAACCGCCCACGCCTCGACCATCGGTCCCGTCGGTGCTGTCCGGAACGCCGTCGCCGTCGGAGTCTGGGCCGTCGCAAACGCCGAGGGGCACCGCGCTGTCGGCGCAACCGCTGCCGCCCTCGATGCGGTCGAGAATGCCGTCGTCGTCCGAGTCGATGTCCTGAAAGTCTGGAACACCATCTCCATCGGTGTCGGCGATCTCGTAGTCGAGAGTGCCGCTGTCAGGCGAGGTCTCGAGGTCGTCGCACAGACCGTTGGCGCCACCGGCGCAGTCGACCGTACCGTCGCCGTCGCCGTCGGCCTCGTCGTGGCCAGCCTCGACCACGTCGGGGATGCCGTCGTCATCGGCGTCGAGGTCCAGGCTGTCGGGGACGCCGTCACCATCGGTGTCGAGCGCGCCGTCGCCTTCCTCGGTATCGGGAATGCCGTCGTTGTCGTCGTCGAGGTCGACGCTGTCGGGGACGCCGTCGCCGTCGGTGTCGGCTCGCACGCCGTGGCCTTCGAAGCCATCGATCTCGTCCACCACGCCGTCTCCGTCGCTGTCCGGGCCGTCGCACCGATCATCCGCGGGATCTGCGTCGGTGCAGTCGGCGCCCTCGATGTCGGGGGTGCCGTCGCCATCGCTGTCGATCTCGATGTAGTCGGGATCCCCGTCATCATCGGTGTCGGCCGGCTCGGGCGAACCCGGATCGCCGAAGGTTCCGTCGTCGTCGATGGAGTCGGCGATGCCGTCCCCGTCGCTGTCGGGGCCATCGCACACGCCGTTTTCGTCGGCGTCGTCGCACCCGCTCGCCACTTCGACGACGTCGAGAATGCCGTCGTCATCGCTGTCCAGGTCGCGGTAGTCCGGCACGCCGTCGCCATCGCTATCGGGCGGCGTCGCCACCACCACGTCATCGACAATGCCGTCGCCGTCGCCGTCCGGGCCGTCGCACACCGCGTCCGCCGGCGCCTCGTCGGCGCAACCCGACCCGCCCTCGACCACGTCGGGGGCGCCGTCGTCATCGCTGTCCAGGTCCGTCACGTCCGGGGCGCCGTCGCCGTCGGTGTCGGGCGGCGCATCTCGGTCAGCATCGTCGGCGACGCCGTCGCCATCGGCGTCGGGACCATCGCAAACACCGTCTTGCGGCGTCGTGTCGATGCACCCGGTATCGCCCTCGGCGAGGTCGACGATGCCGTCGTCGTCGCTGTCGAGGTCGCGGTAGTTCGGAACGTCGTCGCCGTCCGGGTCGCCCTCGCCTTCGAATTCGTCGAGCAAACCATCGTCATCGCTGTCGAGGTCGCGGTAGTCCGGCTGCGAGTCGCCGTCGGTATTGGGTATCCCCGCGTCCGCATCGTCGGCGACGCCATCACCGTCGCCGTCGGGGCCATCGCACACCCCGTCCGCCGGCGCCGTGTCCGCGCACCCGGCGTCACCCTCGACGAGATCCGGGATGCCGTCGCCGTCGGCGTCGAGCGAGCGGTAGTCGGGCGTTCCATCCTCGTCGGTGTCCGGCGCCTCGGCGTAGGTGTCGTCGCCAAAGCCGCCGTCGCCATCGAGGTCGTCGACAATGCCGTCGCCGTCGGTATCGGCTCCGTCGCACCGACCGTCGGCAGGCGTCGTATCGATACAGCCGCTGTCGCCCTCGACGACGTCGAGAATGCCGTCGCCATCGGCGTCGAGGTCGAGAAAGTCGGGCCGCCCATCGTCGTCCGTATCGCGAGCATCGTCGGGCCCCGAGCCGTCGCTGTCGTAGTCAGCCGTACCCGAATCCGGCGTCGTCTCGAGATCGTCGCACAGGCCGTTGAGCCCCACGCCCGACGCGCAGTCGACCAGGCCATCGACGTCGGCGTCCTCCTCGTCGTGACCGGCCTCGACCACGTCGGGAATACCGTCGTTGTCGGCGTCGAGATCAATGTGGTTCGCGGCGCCGTCGCCGTCGAAGTCGTAGTCGGGCCCCGGTGCGTCGCACAGACCGGGCGTGGTCGTCGCGCACGTCTGCGGCTGCCCGTCCCCGCGGTCGTCGGCATCGAGGTAGTTCGGAATGTCGTCGCCGTCGGCGTCGCCGTTGGGATCCAGTCCCAGCAGGTTCTCGAACAGGTCGGGAATGCCGTCGTTGTCATCATCGAGGTCGGCGACGTCGAACACGCCATCACTGTCGGCATCTTCACCTGCGTCACAGATTCCGTCACCGTCGGCGTCCGGACCGTCGTTCGCCGGGTCGTTCGTGCCCGAGGAGCAGTCGTCGCACGTATCGGCATCGCTGTCGCCGCACACGCCCGGGTCTCCGGGATCGGGGTCCGAGCCATCGGGTACCCCGTCGTCGTCGTCGTCGGGATCACCGGCGTCGCACAGACCATCGCCGTCGGTGTCCGTGCCGTCGTTCGCCGGGTCGTTCGTACCCGAGGAGCAGTCGTCACACGTGTCGGCGTCGCTGTCGCCGCACACGCCGGGATCCGTGGGATCCGGATCGGTACCGTCGGGCACCCCGTCGTCGTCATCGTCGGGGTCACCGATATCGCACAGGCCGTCGCTGTCGGTGTCGGTGCCGTCGTTGGCCGGAAAGCTGTCGTTGTTGGGCCCGGTGTCGTCGTCACCTATGGCGCAGTCATCGCAGCTGTCCGCGTCGGTGTCGCCGCAAATGTCCGGGTCGGTGCGCGCCGGGTCCTCGTCGTCGTCGACGCCGTCGTTGTCGTCGTCGGTATCCACGTAGTCGCTGGTGCCGTCGCCGTCGGTGTCGACGTCGGCCGGAGTCGGATCGTTGGTCGGGTCGGCGTCGGCGTCGGGCCCGTCGATAGTCAGGTGGTCGGGCGATACCGGGTTGTCGGACACGTCGGTGGGAAACCCGTCGGCCGATCCGAGCACGCTCAGGGCCTCGGTCGGCTCGGCACCGCTCACGTCGATGCGCACCGAGAAGGTCACCGTACCGGTCTCTCCGGCCGCCAGCTCGACGCCGGCGAGCAAGAGCTCGAGAATGCTGGCCGTCTCGCCGTCGAACGCGGGATTGAGATCGCCGGCGTCGAACGCGCCGCCCGCCGCGGGTGCGACCTGAATCGCCCAGTCAGCTGTGGTGAGCGGCCCCAGGGCCGCCTCGAGATCGGCGAGCAGCTGCAGGTTGGTCGCCAACGTGGCGCTCTCGTTCGTAATGGCGATCGTGTAGGTCAGGTCCCAGATGTCGCCGGCGACGTTTTCCACCGAGTCGAGATTGGCGGTGGTATTGAGCGGGTTTGGCGGCGGGTAGGTTGCCGTCGATGTGCTCTCGAAGGTTCCCGTCCCCTCGGTAAAGCGAGCTTCGTTGACTCCGGTGGGAATTCCCTGGGTGATGTCGACCTCAACGGTAAACTCGATCACGCCGCGCTCGCGGGAGTCCAGGTCGACCCCGGTGCCGAGAAGCTCGATGTCGCCCGCGGTCAGACCGTCGTAGTCAACGTTGAGATCGCCCGGCGCGAAGTCGCCGCTGGCCGTGGGACCGGCGACGATCGAAAAGCCCGCCCCCGGGGCGAGCGGAGCGAGAGCCTGCTCCAGGTCGTCGGTAATCTGAACCCCGGTAATCGCAGCCGCGTTGAAGTTCTCCGCCGTGAGTCGATAGGTAATCTCGTAGGTCGAGTCGCCGGTCTGGACCGACGACACCACTTCTTTGTCGAGCTGAATCTCGCCGGGCAAAAACACTTCGAGCGAGCGCGGCGTAACGCCGCAGGTGAGCGTAGTTCCGGTCACCGAGTACAGACCCGGCTCGTTGACGACCAGCGAGTTGCCAGTCTCGCCCGCCAGGGCCACGCCGTTGCGGAACCACTGAAACCCATCGGGCACGATGCCGACCGCTTGCTCGAGAGTGAGAGTCACCGGGTAGGTCACGGTGTCCGTCTCGAGAGCGACCGGGTCGATGATGAGCGGGGCATCGGCAAATCCCGTGTACGTCGCCTGCACGCCTCGGTTCGACTGCTCGGATGCAACCGTCACGAAGAACGGCTGGTCGCCGTCCACCGTCACTTCGCCGCCCGTGAGCGACGACAGGCGATAGGCCTCCCAGTCGGTGGTGCCGGTGGGGTTGGTGGGCGCCGGCAAGACCACAGGCCCCGCCTCGTCGTTGACCGTGATGACAGTGCCGGCCGCGGCGACGATCTGGACCACGTTGTTGCCGAAGAATCCGACGTCCTCGATCTCGACCCGGTTGGTGCTCAGGCACGGCAGCGACGGCAGCACGCCCATCGTCGGGCCGTTGCCGTTGAGGGCCGCGTTGGTCGACTGGTACAGGTAGCCGGCCGCCGGGTCTCCCGTGGTCGCGTCGCGCAGCTCGACGAACAAGATGCCGTTGGCATCGAAATCCGACAGCTCCAGAAAAATGTAGTCACCGGCCGCCAGCGGCGCGCCGTTCTTGGGAACGATGCTGCCGTTGACGAACACGTCGGTATTGCCCGTCGTGGCGACGACCAGGGGCCGCTCGAGATTCGCGTCCTGACCGGCGTCACCGCCGGTCGTCACCGCCCCCCGGTACATGATGTACTCGTCTCGCAAGCGGCTCGCCGGCACCGTCTGGTCGATGGCGACGTCACGGCCGCCGTTGTTGGTCTTGGCGCCGCCGAGCCAGCTGCCGGTGTTGACGGCCACCGGCTTGCTGGTGGTGATGCGGGTGCCGTTGACGTCGTCGGTGCCGGCCGTGGCGTCCGGAAAGAAGTACGCGACCACGTAGGACTCGCCCTCGTCGAGGGTCACCGTGATGGGCTCCGACGTGGCCGGCACGCCGCCCGAGGTGGTGCCCTCGAAAACGATTCCCTCTTTGATCTCGGTGACGTTGACCGTGGTGTTGTCCTCGGTCGCCATGACCGAGAAGAAGTGCGACTTGAGGTTGTTCGAGTCGTTGTCGCCCTCGGCCTTGAAGTGGCCGGTGCGAAAGTCGGTGCCGAGAGCCAGCCGGCCTTTGCTGGTCAGCGACGCCGCCTGGGCGCTGTCCTCGCTGATCATGCGCAGGTTGACGAAGAACGCCGCCGGCGCCGCGCACTTGATGCCGGCGTCATCGAGCACGGTGTTGAGCGAGCCGGCGCCGCTCACGAACCCGGGATACTCGGACGACGGTGCGCCGCCCAGGGAGACCACCTCCGGTGCGTTCGCGGACACGGTGTACGGGCTGCCGGCCAGCGCCGTGCCGTCACCGGTCTCGCAAACGACGTCGAACGGCACCGCGACGTTGGTCGTAATGACCAGCTGCAGGTCATCGGGCAGCGAGTTGTTGCTCGAGGTCGACCGACTGTGAACCGGCGGCAAATAGTGGATCTGGTCCTGTGCCCACGCGGCGGCGGGTGCGGCCGCCAGTAGCGCCACGGCCAGGGCAAAGCAGTGTCGGAGCTTCATTGAGGTCCTCGGCATGTGTCTCGGCCGACGGTGGACGTGTATGCGCAAAGCCCACGCGGTGCCGTTGCACTCGCGCCGCCCTCGACGTTCCCCCCGTCGTGTTCGTACGATACCACTGTCCGACCAGGAACCGATGCGCGGTCTTCGACTCTGGAACCAACGACTGGTTCCCGCTTGCTTAACTCTGTCGAGGAATGGTGTAACAATGGCGATTGGGGACGAGCGTGCGGAGCGATCCGTCACGCGTGAGGATCGACTCGCGATAGCCGACCGTGGGCGTCCAAGAATCTGCAGAAGACGGGGGACTTCTCGGAGCGAACGCACGCACCGAGGAGACAGGGAACAGACATGAACCGACACGAGACCGGCCACGACGCCTCGGGCACCGCACGAATCGTGCAAACAACACGTTTGGGTCAACGCGCACAGCGCACCCAACTCCGACGAGTCGCTGACGCTGCGCTCGTTGGCGCTGCCGTGCTGGCGGCGGTTGCCGCGTTCGCCCCGCGCGTGGCGAACGCGCAAACCGGAGACTCCGAGTTTCCGGCCGAGCGGTTTCGCCTGTCGACCGATGCCGAAGGCGTGCTCGATGTCGAATGGGCGGCGGTCGGCGAACACCTCCACTGGGAGATCGCCGCCTGGTTCGGCTACGCCGACGATCCGCTGGTCGTGTCGCGCGTAGTCGACGGCGACCGCGAACGCGCCGGATCCCTGGTATCGAGCCGGGTCGGCGGCGAAGTGCTCGCATCCCTGGCGCTTTGGGACCGCTTTCAGCTCGGCATCGTCGTGCCTTTCGTTCTGTCGCAGGACTCCGACGACGCCATCGACGGCGTGCCGCTCATGGCGCTCGGCGATACCGCGGTCGGCAACGTTCGCATCGTTCCCAAGCTCGCGCTGCTCGACGAAAAACGCCACGGCATTGGCCTGGCGCTCTCCGGCGGCGTGACGATTCCGACGGGCAACTCCGACGACTACGTCGGCGACGGCAGCGTCGGCCTGGAGCCCGAGCTGCTCATCGGCCGCCACTTCGGGCCCATGCGGCTCGGCGCCAACCTCGGTTACCGCGTGCGCAGTGGCGCCGAGCTGGCCAACCTGGAAATCGACGACGAAATCTTCTGGCACATCGGCGCCGGCTACCGCATCGGCGCCCACGACCGCAGCGCCCCCTTCGAGATCACGGCGAGCCTGTCGGGTGCGACCGCCGCCAACGACCTGTTCGGCGCCCCGGAGCGCGACCACGTCGAGGCGCTGGGCGGCGCCGCGGCGCGCTTCGGGCCGGTCGTCTTGTTCGCGGCCGCCGGCGTCGGCCTGCAGGAAGGATTCGGCACGCCCGACTGGCGCGTGTTGGGCGGCTTTCGGTTCTCGCCCCTGCCGCCGCCACCGCCCAAGAAAGCGCCGAAGAAGAAGAAGAAGGCCGCGGCCCCGACCGACGCCGATGGCGACGGCATTCCCAGCGACCGAGACCAGTGTCCCGAGCAGCCGGAGACCTTTAACAACTGGCAGGACGAAGACGGCTGCCCCGACGAGGTCCCCGACACCGACGGCGACGGCATTGCCGACGACGCCGACGGCTGCATCGAAGCGCCCGAAGACAAGGACGACTTCGAAGACGCCGACGGCTGCCCGGATCCGGACAACGATGGCGACGGTGTGGCCGACGTGTCCGACCAGTGCCCGCTCGAGCCCGGCCCCATCGAGAACCGCGGCTGCCCCGACACCGACCGCGACGGCGACGGCGTGGTCGACCGACTCGACAACTGCCCCGACGAACCCGGGTCGGCCAAGAACCAGGGCTGCAAGAAAAAGCAGCTGGTCGTCATCTCCGACTCGCAGCTCGAAATCCTCGACAAGGTGTTCTTCCGGGTGAACAAGGCCACGATTCGCCCGCGGTCGTTCCCGCTGCTCAACAACGTGGCCGACGTGCTCAACGCCCACACCGAGATCGAGTCCGTGCGCGTCGAGGGGCACACCGACAGCCAGGGCGACGACGACTACAACCTCGATCTGTCCCAGCGCCGGGCCGAGGCCGTGGTCGACTACCTGGTCGGTCGGGGCGTCGCGCGCGAGCGCCTCGAGCCGGTTGGCTTCGGCGAAACCCGACCGATCGATCGAAACAACACCAAGGCGGGCCGGGCGGCCAACCGGCGCGTCGAGTTCCAGATCGTCGGGGGCGCCGAGGGCGTGCAAACCCGCGACTCCAACCCCGACGAAGACACCATGGAAGCCGGCGGCGACGAGGACCCGGCCGGGGACGTGCCCTGACGCGAAATCGACGCGTCCGCCGGCCCCACCGCCTCGCGGCATACTGAACAATTGGACGAATCGGGCGCCGTTTGGGGGGCGTCGGCCCGCCGGGGACCCGGGCCGGCGCTCAGAAGGCTGCGGCGCGGCGCGGCTCTGCTATACAGCCCGCGATGGACGGCCTGCTGCTGGTCAATCTCGGCACCCCCGACGAACCCCAAACCAAGGCTGTGCGGCGGTACCTCCGCCAGTTCTTGTCCGACCCGTACGTGGTGGACATCAATCCCGTCGGTCGCTGGCTGCTTCTCAACCTGATTATCTTGCCGCTGCGCCCGGCCAAGAGCGCCGAGGCGTACCGCGAGGTGTGGACCGAGCGAGGCTCGCCCCTGCTGGTCCACGGCAACGACCTGACCGACAAAGTGCGCGAGCGCCTCGGCGACACCTGGAAGGTCGAGCTCGCCATGCGCTACGGCAACCCGTCCATCGAGACCGGCCTGCGCGCCCTGCACGACGCGGGGGTGGACCGCATCATCGTGCTGCCTCTGTTTCCCCAGTACGCGTTGGCGACCACGGAGACCGCGGTCGTCGAGGTCAAGAGGGTCGCCGAGCAAGTCGGGGTCTCGGCCCCGCTGTCGTTCGTCGGGGCGTTCTACGACGACCCCGGTTTTCTCGACGCCTTTGCCGCGGTGGGCACCTCTGCCATGGGCGAGGAGCGCCCCGACCACGTCCTGTTTTCGTTTCACGGCGTGCCGGAGCGCCAGGTGCGCAAGACCGACCCCACCGGGAGCCACTGTCTGGCGACGGATGAGTACGGCGCCTGCTGCAACGAGTTGGTGGAGGCGAACAAGAACTGTTACCGCGCGCACTGCGTGCACACCGCCCGCGCCCTGGCCGAGCGCCTCGAGCTCGCCGACGGCTCGTGGAGCGTGTCGTTTCAGAGCCGCCTGGGCCGCATTCCCTGGATTCGCCCCTACACCGACGAGGTCATCATCGAGCTGGCCAATCAGGGGATCAAGCGCGTCGCCGTGTTCTGCCCGGCCTTCGTCGCCGACTGCCTGGAGACCATCGAGGAGATCGGCATGCGCGCCAAAGAAGACTTCGATGCCGCCGGCGGCGAAGAGCTGCAGCTGGTGCCGTCGCTCAACAGCGCTCCCGAATGGGCCGACGCGGTGGCCGAACTGGCCCGCCGGTCGGCCGACGGCTCCTGAGGCGGGCGCCCCCACCGGGCCCGCGCGTTCGACAACGGCCGCCGGTGGCTGACACCCGGGCGGGATTCTGATACTCGACCTATATGGCGAGTGCGCTGCCCAACGTCTACGGATCCCTGCTCGTTGTTCGACCGCCGGTGCCGGCCACGGTCAACAAGGCCGGAGCCAACTACAAAAGCGAGGTCGCCCACGAGACCTACTCGCCGCGCCGCGCCTACGACGAGTGGTTGAGCATCTGCGACGCCATCGAGCGATGCGGCGGCGACGCACTGTTCGACTTCGAAGCCGCCGATGAGCCCCTTCTCGGCCGCGGCGACCTGACGGTCGACGGCGACGGCGACATTCGCCCCGACGGCTCGAGCGAGGTGTTGGGCAACATGGCCAACGTGCAGACCGGGCGCGTGTTCACGGCCAACGGCCCCTGGGTGGTCGTCGAAGGCCGCGCCATGCGGGCCCTGATGCCCAACATGCTCGCGCACCGCCTGGCCGAGGCCCCCTACTACCGCACCATGCTGGAGCGCATTGCCGACGCCGCCGGCTACGAGTTGACCATCGACGAGAACCCGCACCGCTGGGAGGGCATGGCCGACATCGCCACCGTCGGCGACAAGGTCGTTCTGACCTACACGGTCGAGGGCCACTACGACGAGGGCGTGGGAGCCAAGTCCATGCGCTCGACGCTCGAGGGCGTCACCCGGGCCGCTGACTTTGCCGACGTGCCGGTCGACGCGCGCGTGTTCGCCGAGCTGGTCTACCCCCACTTTCACGGCGACACCGTGCACTTCGGCGCGCGCCCAACCAACGGGCCGGCAGCCCTGGTTCACTACACCGGTGGCCTCTACGGAGACCACCCCGGCCAGGTCGCCTCGGCCCTCGGCGAAAGCGCGATCGTGGCCATCGGCAAAGACGACGCGGTCGAGCAGTACGCGGGCAACTCGCGCCAGGTCGCGAGCGGCGTGCTCGTGCCCGATGGAGTGTCGAGCGCGTTTACCGACACTCTCGAGGGCCTCGGCCTCGCCCCCCATCGGGTGCCGCTGTTCGAGCTGTTCGGCAAGGCCGGCGGCGGCCCGGCCTGCGCCACCCTGTACATGCCGAACAATCTCGAGCTGCCGGCCGGTGCGTCGGTCCGCTACTCGGCGAGGCGTGCCGACGCGCAAGCGCGACGCGAACTGTACCCCGAGCGCCTTACCGTCTCGCCGGAGTTCTTCGCCGGCAAACAGCGCGGCTGAACGCAGGTCGCAAAAGAGGGCGGCGCCGCCAAGGAGCAAAACCCGCGACGCCGCCCGATTCGAGGGCCGGACGTCCTACTCGACCACGGGTCCGCTGCACCCGTAGTCGACGCGCACCTGGTCTACCGCACCGGACTGGAGCGTCTCGCAAGCCGACCCGTAGAGGGTGATGGCGTTGGCCCCGGCATCGTATTCCCAGCCGTCCTCGAGTCCCGGCGACCGCGGTATGGCGACATCGTCGAAGAACACGGCCAGCCGCTGGTCGTCGTCGGGGACTTCGGTGAGCGTCAGCGTGCACGAAGGCAGCACCAGCTCGTCGGCGATGGCGGCGAGCGCCGTCTCGAGCTCCGCCGGGGAGTTGGCCGCAAAGAACGAACCCGTGCCGCCAGCGGTCGCCATGCGCTGCAGGGTGTCGTTGGCAACGCCGTCGCCAAAGCCAAGCACGTAGGTCGTAATGCCTTCACTCAGAAGGTCGGCAATCGCCGCCACCGACTCGTCCACGGTTTCCTCATCGCTGTTTCGGCCGCCGCAGTTGGGCTGGCCGTCCGTGGCGAGCAACACGAAGCGGCCGCCGGGGTTGGCAGGCACGCGCCGGTAGTAGTCGAGCGCGCCGGCCAGAGTCGTGTCGGTGGGAGTGCCGCCCTCGGGCACGGTGACCAGCAGGGCCGCATTGATGACGCCTGCAGCGCCGGCCGCGGGGCTCACCAGCACGTTGCCGAGGGTGCACTCACTGCCGGTCGGGTAGAGCGTAAGACCGAAGTTGATGCCGGCTTCGAAGTCCGCCACCAGGCGAGACAGAGCGCCGCGCATGACCGGCCACTTTCGGCCGCCGGTCTGCAGGTCGTCGTTCATCGAGCCGGACTTATCGACGACCAGCAACATGTCCGGCGGCTGCGCCGGCTCGATGGTGATGGGCGTGACCTCGTCGCACGACGGCTCCTCGACCGGGCCGCCGGTGCCCGGGCCGCCGCCGGAACCGGAACCACCGCCGGTGCCGGTGGCCGTCCCGTCATCGCCTTCATCGTCGCCGGTGCCCTCGCCGCTTTCGTCGCCGGGCCCGCCGGAGTCGCTGCCAACCTCGCCGGTGCAGCCGGCCCCAAGCAGGAGTGTGAGAGCAAAAACCACGGTGGAACGCATGCGCCCACCGTGTGCAACCCGGGGGCCATCGCCCCACCCTAGTGATTTCCTGGGTGTAGATACGAGTCCCCACTGGGGTCAACGATCCCCCCGGCGGGGCAGTCGCCACCAAACCAAGGTTTGCCTGCAGCCCCGCTCCCGGGGGCAGCCGTCCCCGAGCGAGTGTCAGCGTTGTACGCTCCCTCGCAACCGCCATGCACCTCGTTACGAATGCCACGGTCGCTGCGGTGCTGCACAGGGTTGGCGACCTGCTCGAGCTCCAGGACGCCAACGATTTTCGCGTGCGCGCCTACCACCGCGCCGCCGAGCGGGTCCGTCGGTCGCCGGAGCAGGTCGCGCACGCGCTCGCCGAAGGCGGACGGCAGGCGCTCATCGACATGCCCGACATCGGCGAGAGACTGGCGTCGACCATCGACGAACTCGTGCACACCGGCACGCTGCGGCTGCTCGAGCGACTCGAAGGACAGCTCGCCCCCGAGGACGTCTTCGCCGCGATTCCCGGCATCGGCGACGAGCTCGCTCATCGCATTCACGAAGAGCTCGGCACCGAGACCCTGGAGGACCTGGAAGTCGCCGCCCACGACGGTCGACTCGACGCGCTCGAAGGCATCGGCCCCGAACGACTCGAAGCCGTCCGAAACTACCTCGAGCACGTGCTGGACCGGTCCTCGAGGCGCCGGTCGCGGGCCCGATTGCAATCGCGCACCGAGTCGGGGCCCGCCCTCGAGTTCGACCACGGACGCCATCCACTGCCCTCGGTGAGCCTGCTGCTCGACCTCGAAGAGCAGTACCGCAACGCCGCGGCCGATGGGCGACTGCCGACCATCGCCCCGACCCGATTCAATCCGGCGCATCGCGCGTGGCTGCCGGTCTGGCACCCCGAGCGCGACGGCTACAGCTTTACCGTCCTGTTCTCCAACTCGGCCCGGGCTCACAAGCTCGGCAAGACCCGCGACTGGGTCGTGGTGTACTTCGCCCGCGACGGCGAGGAAGAACAGTGCACCATCGTCACCGAACACCGCGGCGACCTCGAGGGTCGCAGAGTCGTCCGCGGACGCGAAGCCGAGTGCGCCGAGCACTATCGCCGCACACAGGTACCCGGCGACGAAGCGGCCGCCTGGGCCCACGCCGCCGCCGAGCGCCTCGAGCGCAAAGGCTAGGGGTGTCCCTAGTGTCCTGGAACCAATGGACAATCTGCCGGCCATTCCATCCGGCCCCACCGCGCGACGAGGGCGATGCTCACCGGTTGCCTCGGCCCCCGAGTTCGCGGCTCGCGCCGTCCCATCTCGGGCGCCTCGACAAACTCGACCACCCCGGATTCAACGGGACGGAGCACTAGACGCGATCACCGCTGACCCGGCGCCTGCCGCGCAACGGGTCTGATACCATGCCGCCAATGGCGGATGAGCGCCTCGTCGATCGGCCGACGCCCGGCCCCTCGGAGCCAGTCGAGGCAACTCTGACCGACGCGGAGCCGTCCGACTCGCTGTCGCCGATCGGCGCGCAGACCGGCGACCGCTACACCGTCCACGGCGAACACGCTCGGGGTGGGCTGGGACGAGTCCTGCGCGCCGACGACAACCGGCTCGGCCGTCCCGTAGCGCTCAAGCAGCTGATCAACCGAGACCGTGGCGCGGCGCGGTTCGAGTGGGAAGCCAGGATCACGGCTCGCCTTCAACACCCGGGCGTCGTTCCGGTCTACGACGCTGGCGTCGGCCCCGACGGCGACCCCTACTACGCGATGAAGTTCGTCTCGGGCGAGACGCTTCGCGACCTGTTGTCATCCTCCGGATCTCTCGACGAGCGGCTGGCGCTCGTCGCCCGCCTTCTGGCAGTGGCCGAGACGGTCGCATACGCCCACGAACAGGGCGTCATTCACCGCGACCTGAAGCCCGCGAACGTGGTGGTCGGTGACTTCGGCGAGACTGTCGTTATCGACTGGGGTCTTGCCAAGCTAATCGGACACGCCGAGCAGGCCGAGGAAGCGACCGAGAGCGGCTCCCCGGAGCTAACGGTCGCGGGCGCGGTCCTCGGAACGCCGGCCTTCATGGCTCCCGAACAGCGTCGAGGCGAAGAGCTCGACGAGCGCGCCGACGTCTACGCCCTCGGCGCCATGCTCTACCAGCTGCTCACGGGCCGTCGTCCGTTCGACAACCAAAGCGCAGAGCAGATTCTCGCCAACGCGGAAGCCGAGCCGGCTCGGCTTCGCAACCTGGTTACAAACGCGCCGTCCGACCTCGTGACCATTTGCGAGCGCGCCATGTCGGTAGACAAACAGGCGCGCTATCCGTCAGCCGCAGAGTTCGCCGCGGACTTGGTGCGCTTTCAGGCGGGCCAGCGAGTGAAGGCTCACAGCTATGGCGCGCTGGAGCTCACCCGAAGGTGGGTCGTCCGGCACGCGCGCGCACTCGTTGCGCTTTGCCTGTTCCTTGGCGTAGCGGCCATCCTCGTCGCAATGGGGCGCCAGGGTGCCTTCCTGGCGGTCTGCGAACCACCCGACACCGATCGGGTTTGGAGCGACGCGCGCCGAGCTTCGATCGCCGAGGCGTTCGCGACCAGCGGCATTGAGGGCGCCGGGCCCGCCTGGGCCCGGATCGAGCCGAGGCTCGGCGAGTACGTTGCGAGCTGGCGCGATGCACACGTTGCGAGCTGCCGCGCTACTCGTGTAGCGAAGACCCAGTCCGAGCAACACTTGAGCCTGCGCATGGACTGCCTGGCCGCAAGACTACGAGACGCCACGGCACTCCTGGGCGCTTTGGAAAGCCCCGGCGCACGCGCCGTCGAGCAGGCGGCGGAGGCCGTGGACTCGCTGCTGCCGGTTCGCACGTGCGAAGACGTTCGCGCCCTCGAAGCGGGCGCGCCCCCGCCGGCCCACGCCGAGATTGCGCGGCTGGTCGTCGGAATACGTCGCGACCTCGCGACCGCTCGCGCCCTGCTAGCAACCGGCGATCGGCACGGCGCCCGCGCGAGCCTCGTGCCCCTGATGGAGCGCGCGAACGCAACCGACTACCGAAGAGTCATCGCCGAAGTGAGCTACGAGCTCGGTCGTACCTTGTCCGAGCTCGACGTCGACGCCGAGGCAGCCACGCGCCTCGAGGCCGCGTACTACGACGCGGTCGCGTCCGGTGACCAGCGGATCGCACTCAACGCAGGCGCCGACCTGATCGAGGTCTTCGCGCGCACGTATCAATTCGATCGCCTGAACCAGTGGGCCCCTCTGATCGCCGCCCGAGGCGACTCAGTATCCGATCCCGCGCTGCGAGCCCGCTCGCTGGAAGCGCTCGGGGCTGCGCACGCGGCGCGCGGTCACCTGACCGACGCCATCGACGACTATCGCGCCGCGCTCGAGCTGCGCAAGCGCGGTGACAGCGGCGTTGCCACAGCGCGCACGATGATGTGGCTCTCGATCGTGCACGGCCAAAACGGCGACTTTGGGCCGCGAACAACGCTCGCCGCAGAGGCGCAATCGCTTCTCGCCAATCTGCTCGGAGAATCGAACCTGGCGACACTCCGGGCCGGAGCGCGCGGAGTGGACGAAGCAACCCTGCGAGCCGTTCTGCAGGGCGAGCAGGAGGCGACCCTGTCGCCGCGGGAAGCGGTTGAGTTGCGACTCGCACTACAGCGCCGCACCGTGGCCAACAACCGATGGGACGAGTCCCTGTCGCTGCTCGCCGAAGCCGAAGCAATCGCGACACGCGAGCTCGGCGAGCAGAGCTTCGAACGCGCGAACGCGATTTGGCTGCGGTCGAACATTCTCGGCGAGCGCGGCGCTTACGAGCAAGCCATCCACACCGGCCGCCGCGCCCTGGCCGCCTACAGGGCGGTATTGGGCCCCGAACACCCGTACACAACATCGCCCATGTCTTCACTCGGACTGGATCTTCTGAACGTCGGCGGTCGCGAAGAGGAAGCCCTGTCGGTGCTGCGACAGGCGCTCGCGATTCTGGAGCGCCGCCCCAATGAACGTCTCTGGTCGCAGGGAGACATCCTCAACAACATCTCGATCGCTTATGAGGGCGACGAAGCGGTCGCCTGGCTCGCGCGCGCAGCCGAAGTGCGCGAGCGCGGTCTCGGCCCCGACCACCCGAAGGTGGGAGACACCTACTACAACCTCGGCAACGTCCTTGCTCAGTCACGCAGATTCGAAGAAAGCAACGCGTACCTCGAGCGGGCGATCCGCACCTACAAGCTCGCGCACGCTGGCCACCAAGTGCGTTTTGGTCGCGAACACCCCGATTTCGGCTACGCGCACAATCAACTCGGAGAGAATGCCGCCGGTCAGGAACAGTTCGAAGAAGCGGTTCGCCATTTCGAGTTGGCGGTGAAGATCCGCAGGGCCGGCGACGAGCGGTACTCCCTGACGGCTCGCTCCGAGTTCGGCCTGGCCCAGTCGCTGTGGGAGACCGGGCAGGACCGCGATAGAGCACTTGCTCTATCCGACCAGGCTCTATCGCGCTATCGCAAAGCCGCGTCGAAGTTCGACCAGTCGTGGATCGACGCCATCACCGAGTGGCGCGCCGAGATCGGCCATCCAGTCCCACCGACAAAGGCTCCGTAGCGCCGCGCCCCCCCGGCCCGCTGGAGCCCCGCCGCGAGATACCGACAGAGTTGACCAGGGGCTGGTTGGTGCGCGGCGCGCGCACACCCATTGCGGGCCAAAGTGTTCGCCGCCGCCGTCTCCGCGCTTGACGGCTTTGGCAGGGCGCTGCGACGCTCGTAGATGAGTCGCGGCACCGGGGGGTGGTGCGGCTTCGGGCGCCGCGCGTCTTTCCGCCTCTCGGGGTGCGGCGCGGCGTGCGTCAACCGCTGCAGGACTGGGGGCAACGCGTGCTGCTAATTCCCATCGGCCACGACCAGACACGGCGCCACTTTCCGTGGGTGACCGCGGCGCTTATCGCGCTCTGTACGCTGGTGCAGCTCATCCGCTTCGTCACGTCGCCCTCGGAAGAACGGCTCTACGAGCTGTGGTTCGAGCAGGAGTCCCTGGAAGCGCAGGTCGTGCTGCGCTTTGCCGACAGCGATGCCGTGGACGACCAGATGATGGCCGCACTGCAAAGCGCCGCGTCCGACGCCGAGCGATACGGCCTCGGCAACGAGTTCGACCCCAACGTGGGGGCGGCCATGATGGCTATGTCTGACCAAGAGCGCGAGGAACTGCTCACCCGGTTTCGCGGTGGTGACCTCGTGAACCTCGACGACCCCTTGTACGAGCGTCTCATGGAAGTGGACGCCGAGCTGGATCGCTACTTGAAGAACGACCTGGCGCAAACGATGGGCTACCGGCCGTCATCAGGGCTGTCCATCAACCTTGTCCTCAGCGCGTTCGTCCACGGCGGTTGGATGCACCTGCTGGGCAACATGCTGTTTCTCTGGCTGGTCGGCTGCAACCTCGAGGACCGGTGGGGGCGTTCGGTCTTCGCCGCCATGTACCTGGTCGGCGGTGCCGTTGCCTCGCTGGCGTACGCGCTGGTGCATCCCGGCTCGGACATTCCCCTCATCGGCGCCTCGGGCGCGGTCGCGGCCGCCATGGGCGCCTTTCTCGTCTGCTTTGCCACCGCGGAGATCCGCTACTTCTACTACTTCTGGTCGCTGTTTAGCGGCCCGCAAAAGGGCACCTTCGACGCGCCCGCGTTCGTCGCCTTTCCGCTGTGGTTCATCACCCAGCTTTGGTACGCCTGGATCGAAACCTATATGCACCTGGGCGTCGCGTACTCGGCCCACGTTGGCGGCTTCCTGTTTGGCATCGCGGTCGCCGTGGGCCTGAAGTACAGCGGCATCGAGGCGACACACCTTCTGCCGGCCACGGCCAAGGGTGTCGAGTGGACCGAGGATCCCGAGTATCTGCAGGCTCGTGAACTGATCGTCGAACGCCGGGCCGACGACGCTGTACCGCTGCTGGAGGCGGTCCTGCAGCGCACGCCGGGTCACCCGGGCGCAACCCACGACCTGTACGAGCACGGCGTTGCGACGCGGCAAGAGCCGCTGGTGCAGCGCACGGCCTCGGATCGAATCGCCGAGCTGCGCCGCACTGGCGACACCGCCGGCGTCACCCGCGTGTACACCCGCCTCGTCGAGGGCTTTCCGGGCGTTCAGCTGTCGGAGCGCGCCTTGTTCGACGTCGCCAAAGCGGCCGCAGAGGTCGGGCCCGCCGCGTTGCTGATCCACGCCACCCGCAGTCTCATAACGTCGTTCCCTCAGAGTCCGCTCATCCCCGGGTGCCTCTGGGAAGTTGCGGGCGCCCAAGAGCGCGAGGGCCGCCCGGACCTGGCGACCAAGACGCTCCAGCGACTAACGACCGAGCACCCCTACGACCCCTTCGCCGATCAGGCTCGCCGCAAGCTCGAGCAACTCTCATCCGGCGAGGCGGGTTAGCCGCCTGCCCTCCGCCCGCGCCCGGTGTCGGTCAGCGCTCGCGCTGGCCGCGGATGGCCGAAACGCTGGACATGGTCGACACCACGTACGGAACGAGCGGCGTCAGAACCATCTTCCACAACCGATTGCCATCGACGTTGCCCTCGAGGATCGCGTCGCCGTGGTTGATCGCGACGAGTGCCACACCGACCACCACCATGTAGCCAAGGGCCCGGCGAACAACCGGCCCCGAGCACGCGATCGCCAGCGCGCTGCTCGAGTTCGGCGCCCCGCGGTCTGCGCGCTCCCCTTGCGGTGCCGCCGCCGTCACGGCTCGATCAGCTGGCGAAGTTTGTGGGCGATTTCTTCAGACCCGATCGCCTTGACGCGCATGGGGATGAACAAGCGCATGACGGCCGCGTTCGATTCCGAGATTGCCTGCATTTCGCGCTCGAAACTCGATGCGTAGGTGAACTCGTCCACGGGCATCAAGACCAGGACGCGGCGCGCGCAGAACTCCTTGGAGAGCAACCGCAGCACGCCAAAGCCGGTCACCCACTGGCCCGAGCGATCCCGGTGCTTGTTGTAGGGCAGCAAAACGAGCGCGTGTTCCGCCCCTTCCTCGACCAGGTGCGCAGCCTCGATGTCGGGCGTACCGACGGGTACCTCGGCGCCCTTTGTGAACCCCTGCTCGGCCAAGAAGGCAAAGACCCGACGCCGAATTGCGGCGGGATACGGGCGCACCACGAGAAACGTTGCGGAGCCTGGCATTCCGTTGCCCCACTGTAACCCCTTCACCCAAAAGGGGGAATCAAACGCCTACCGATGGAGCACTAGGGGGTGTCCCTAGCAATCGATGCGCAGGCCGCGCTGGAACACACCCGGCGTAATGCCGGTGATGCGCTTGAAATGGCGGTGCAGGTGGCTCTGATCGTGAAAGCCACACTCGTCGGCCACCGCGGCGATGGGGACGCCGTCGCACAACCGGCGCCGGGCCGCCATCACCCGTCGGTGAACGACGTAGGCGTGAGGTGGCAATCCGATTTCGCGCTTCCAGGCGCGCACGAACGCAAACCGACTCATGTCAGCCACGGCCGCCAGGTCCTCGATCGGCAGGTTGCGCGCCAGGTTGGCGTCGATGTGCTCGCGGACGCGCTGCAATACCGGGGAGTCGGCGTCCGGGGAACCGCCGCCCGCGGCACCGGATGCGTCGAGCGCCCGCCGCATGGCGGCCATGCAGTCACCCACATCGTCACCGGCGCGATCCACCGTGGTGAACAACGCGTCGGCGGCGCTCCACAGCGATCGGTCCCGAACGATGGGCCGCGCAAAGCCGGGGGCGGTGGGAAAGCCCATCTCGCCGTCGCCCAAGAAACCTGGCGGAAACTCGATGAAGCGATAATCACCGCGTGCGACCTGGTTCCAGCACCGCGTGACGCGGCCAGCTTCAAATACGCCCAGGTCGCCCGGCTGAATTCGAGCGATCGAGCCCCGGTACCAAAGGTCCGCGCTGAAGTCGTCGAACAGGATGACCGTGAGCGTGCGATGAACGCAGGTCCATTCGCGAGTCGTGCCCTGAGCACGCCAAACCAGCACATCGAGCGGGGCGTTGCGCGCGAACTCGAGGCGACCCGGCGCCTGAAGTGCTGCACTGACCGAACGGCTCATTCCAAAGAGCCTAGGTCGAAAAAGTCGGCTCTGAATTGTATGTTTCAGCGGTACCGTTCGCTCGAAATCGGCGATTTAGCACCAAACCGTCTACCAGCCACCCCTTTTCGCGCAGAGCGCTGTTCGAAAAAACTCAGGGCTCGGTCGAGATAATCGTTATCGGGGCGGTGCAGTCACCGGGTCCGGTGTTGCCCGCGGCGTCGGTCAAATAGACGCAGAAGACGGACTGGTCGTCTGCCAGGGCCGGGACCTCCAGGTCCGAGCAGGCGGACGGCGGCGCCGGGTCCGGCTGCACCAGGCCGACATCGGCTACCAGCAGTTCCAGGGCGCCCTCGATAGGCACCTGCGCATCGATCGCTTCCTGCGACGCGATGGCCGGCAGCGGCAGCGACACCACCACCCCGTCGGCGCGGCAGTCGAACACCTCGGCGACGCCTGTGCCCAGGTCGCCGTCTGCGTCGCTGTAGTCGAGCAACACCGTGAGGTCGTCGCGCAGGTCGTCGTCCACCACCAGCTGCGTCGGCGACACGCTGGTGATCGCCACCAGGGGAGCGGGGTCGTCGTCGCCGCCACATCCGGCAACGACGCACAGCGAAACACCGATGGCGAACCGCAACAGTTTCTTGGCGTGGGTCATCGATTACTCCACCGCAATGAGACCGGCCTCGATGCTGAAAGCCGCAAAGCCCTCGCCGGCCGTGAGCGTATCTACGTACACCGCAACGACGTCGATCACCATGCCCGAGGTGGGCACGTCCGGCACGACCGCCCCCGTATCGGGATCGATCAGGTCGACTTGCGCGGGGATGGTGTACTCGAACCGGTAGTTGAGCTGGTCCCCGTTGCCCATGGGTCCGTCACCGTCGTACGACGCGACTGCGAGCTCCGGGTCGTCGCTGCCGGGCGACACCGCCAGGGCCCCGGACGCCGTCTGCAGCAGGAACAGAGCGAACGGCATGGCCGCGTCGTCGACTTCGTAGTCCTCGACCGAGTGTCGAAAGGTCAGCGACTCACCGGCGCTCACCGAGAACGCACCGGCGGTATCGAGGCGCTGCCCCACCGCATCGAACACTCCGATCTCCGGATCGAGCGGCGGGTTGTTCAGCTCCGGGGCCGCCTCCGCCGACGGCCCGCGGCGGGCCCCCGACGCGATCCAGTCTTCGATCGCCCGAATCTCCTCCTCGGCCAGCGGATCGGCTCCCAGCGGCATCTGGCTCGCAACGCCGTTGCGGTTGCGCAGCTTGTCGATGAGAAAACTGGACTCGGGGGCGCCCGGCGAGACTCGAAGCCGGTCGCGGTTTTCGATGCTCGGTCGGTTCACCATGTAGAGGTAGGTCAACGCCGGGGTCGACAGGTTGGGCTCGAATTGACCGTTGTGGCAAAGCCCCGGCTCGCCGGAGCAGCGCTTGCCGATCACCGTGCGATACAGCGTGTCGAGGCTGCCGTCGTCGGTTGGTTCCGGCACTGCCAGCGGGTCGGGCTCGACCTCGCCCTCGTCACCGCTGCCACCGGCCTCGATGGCGTCCTCGCAACCCGCTACCAGACCGAGGACCGCAACCAGGGCGATCGGTGCGAGCGCCCTCACGCCAGGGCCTCCTCGATGACAAGGCCAGGCCGCGCGCCCAGGGCCGAGAGCTCCCGGGTCATAACCTCGTCGTGGCCGAGCAGGCAGCTCGCGGTCATGATGGCGTCGATGGTCTCGTAGCGACCAGACGCCCGACCGGTCTGCGTAATCCCGGTGGGTGCGGCGACGTGTCCGCGTTTGAAGTCGGGGCCGAGCGCCAGCATCCAAACATCGCGGTCGCCGTCGTCCCCCTGACCGTGATCGATCCCCGACCGGCCGAAGCTATCGGGGTTGTTGTTGTTCATGAACAGATGTCGTCCGTGCTCGGGAATCACGATGAGCGCCGTTTCGTCTCGCAGTCCCTCGGTGCTCTGAATGAACTGCCACAGGTCGGCGATCGCTGCGTCGGCAATCAGCTGGTTGCGCAGGTAACCATTGAAGTCGTCGTGAGCGACATCGACGTCGATGAGCGACACCACCGTAACCGCCGGCTTGAACGTCTCGAGGATGCGCTCGGTGTGAAACAACGTAAGGGCGTCGGGCGTCTGGTCGACGCCGCCTTCGTCGTTGTCGAGACCGATGCCGCGGTCCGCAGGGTAGTAGCCGTCGTAGGTGCGATCGGCGTAGAACTGCGCCACGTGGTTTTGCAGGGCCGCGTTCTCTTCGACGGCAGCGCGCACCGCGGCAGAGTCGGGCTCGTAGTCGCGCGTGTTGCCGTCGAGCATGGCGGTGAGCGCGCGCGCGGCCTGATCCTCTGCCGGGTCGAACGGGATCGCCGGCAGTCCGCCGCTGCCGACGTCGACCCGACGCACGCCGCTGGTCGCCAGGGGCACCAGTGGAGACATCGCCCCGGGCGGAGACAGGTACGAGCCGGCAAAGCGCGCGCCGAAGTCCGGGTGGTCGCTGGTCTGCAGCGACCGGTAAAAGCCTCCCAGCACCGACACGTACCAGGCGTCCGTCGCCGGCGCGTTGGCCTGGCGACGATGCAGTTCGAACAGCGTCGGAGCCGGCAATCGAGCGTCGGAGCGATTCTCGAGATTGTTGTACATGCCGCTCACCAGACAGCCGTGGCCCTGCAGGTGCCCCGGCGCGCCCTCGGCGTAGCGCACGTTGGTGATCAAGGTGCCTTCTTCGAACAGCGGCCGGGCCAGAGGCGTCGGCGTGACAATCCGGCGAGCTGCGGCTTCGTACTCGGGCGCAATGCGCGGGCCGTCCTGGGGGCCCTCGGCGTAGCCGGTGACCAGGGGCGTCGTGCCGAGCATGTTGGGCATGGTCGCGCCCTCGGCCATGCCCAGGGATTCGCCAATGCGAATGCCCCCGGCCACGGCCACAATCACCACCCGTTTGGTGCGAAAGCCATTGCCGGCGGCCCGGGCGCGCCGGGGCCGAATCAGCGACGAGGCAGCCAGCCCGCCGATGCCCAGGCCTGCCGCGCCGAGAAACGAACGTCGAGAAATCGCCATGATCGGTTCCTTTCCTCTTCTAGCTCTTGGCCCTACAGGCTCTGGTACTCGCGGGAATCGACCAGCGCGCGAATGACGGTGCGAGGATTGACGGCCTCGTCATTGTCCCAGGCGTCGCGAAAACCTTGCAGTTCGTACGTGTTCGGGTCGCGGCCGAGAAAGCGTCGAAACTGGTTGCGAATGAAATCGTCCGGGTCGCCGACCTCTTCTTTGTCGAGCACCCCGGCCTCCTCGTGCCGCACGAGGCCGCTCGCGATCAGGCTGCGCATGGGCGCCGGGTCGCCAACCGCGTCGAGCCCGCCGAGCAAGAACGTCTGCTCGTCGAGGCGAAACGTTCCGAGTTCCTGGTTGCCCAGCGCAATGACGACGTCGTAGACCTCGGGCGCGCGGCCGATCAGGTCCGCATACACCGAGCGCAAAAACTGCTGGTTGGTCTTGGCCCTCGGCGCACGCCCCGAGTCGCCGTCGTCGCCGACACTCACCGGGTCGAACTCGTAGGTGGTCTCGCCGCAACCGACGGCACCAAGTGCCGCGGCCAGGGCAATGGAAAACAGGAGATTTCGGAGTATCACGGGCATTCTCCCTGGAGCTCTATTGCTCGAAGTAGTCGCGCGAGCCGGCAATGGCGCGCACGACGAGGGTGACGTCGGGGGTTTGCGCGTCGAGCTGCGCGACGAAGTACACGAGTTCGTCGGCGGACGGGGCGCGGCCGAGCAGGCGTTGGAACGCGCTGCTCACGATCGCCTCCCGGTACGCTTCCGAGGCGAAGACGATGTCGACCAGGTCGGCGTAGTTGCTGCCATGGCGCAGAAACAGCAGTCCCGCGGGAAACTGCGGGCCGAGCAGCGAACCGGTGACCATGCGCGAGGCGTTGGCCAGCTCTTCCCCTTCGGCGGGCCGGCCCAAAAAGCGCTCGAAGATCGCCGACGCCAGGGTGTTTGGCCCGGCGAAGGTCGACTGAAAGATCGCCGACGACGCGAAGGCCCGCTCGACCTCACTGGTGGCCAGCTCCCCCGACGACAGCTGCTCGGCCGACGAAAGCAGCCGGGTGCGCTCGGCGTCGAGCGTCGCGAGGGGGGCGCACGCGCAGTCGCCGCACGCGTTGCCCGCAGGTGCCGGGCCGCACGACAAACACTCGGGCAGATTGCCGCGAACGATGCCGCACTGAAATTGATACCGGCCGTCGAGAGTCTCTCCGATGAACAAACGGTTTTCGAGGTCCTCGACGAACGCCGCGGCGTAGTCGGCGGTCGCGAGCAACTCGTCGACGACCGCCGTGCGCACCGACGGCAGGTTGCCGTCGGCAACCAGCCGGTCGACGACTCCCCGGAGGTAATCGTCGCTGGCGGTGGCCCCGGTCAGGTCGAGGTGCAGCCGGCGCGCAAAGCGCTCGAGCTCCGCTTCCGACGGCTGGTCGCCGCCCACCGGCACGACCCCCGACACCGTGTCCGAGCAGCCCAGGCTCAGCGCGCAGGCCAGCGTCAGCGCCGCCGCCGCCATCGAAACGGGACGGGCGGTTGCCCGAGCGCGTCTGCGCCGAGACCATGACCTCCTCCGTGTCGCGTTCTCCATCACGTTCCCTTCTTTGTTCAGCTCCCGTGCCATCCGCAGCCGGCACCCGTAAGCATCTGAAGTCGTTTGCACGTCGCCCGCGGGAGGCGCCCGATGTCCTGGTCGCCTGTTGGAGTCCCCCACAGACCGCCCCGGCGGCGTTCACGCGAGCGTCGGGAATCCGGCCACCGGTCCGACGGTCACGCCCCCTCCCGGCATTGTCGCCCGGGCTCCGCCCCGACGCGACTCGAAATCGCAACGCCGAACGATTCGCGGCCGGCACCGGGTAGGTTCGGCGGCGCGACTGTATGCTCGCGCCATGGCGACCATCTTCACCAAGATCCTGTCCGGCGAGATCCCCAGTCACAAGGTCTACGAAGACGAGCTGGTGTACGCCTTTCTCGACATCGGCCCGCTGTCGAAAGGGCACACCCTGGTGATTCCCAGGGAAGAAAAGGCCCAACTCGACCAGCTGTCCGACGAGTCGGCCACCGCCATCGGCCGCGCCCTGCCGCGAATCTGCCGCGCGGTCATGGCCGCGACGGGCGCCAGCTTCTACAACGTCCTCCAGAACAACGGCGCCCCCGCACATCAAGCCGTGATGCACGTGCACTTTCACATCATTCCCAAGTTCGACGACGGAGCCGGGCTCGGCGTGGGGTGGAAGCCGGGCAAACTCGACCCGACCGAGGGGGCCGCGCTGGCCGCGGCGATCGCGGCGCAGCTCGAACAGGCGTGACCCAGCTCGTGTCCCCCGCTGGCAAACACGACGGGCGCGTCGTCGATCGCCACCGCATCAACTACGCGTGGTTGGTGCGACTGCGCTGGGCCGCCATCGGCGGCCAGCTCGCCACCGTGGCGGTCGCCCACGGCGCCATGGACGTGGTGTTGCCGGTGCCGCAGCTCCTCGGCCTCATCGCCATGGCGGCGGCGACCAACGTGGTTTGCTCCGTGCGCGCGCGCCGCGCCGACATCGCGGAAGCGGAAGTCGCCGGCACCATGGCCCTCGACGTGTTGCTCTTTACCGCCCTGCTCTACTTTACCGGCGGTCCGTACAACCCGTTTTCGTTCCTCTATCTGGTGTACATCGCACTCGGCGCGGTGCTGCTCGATTCGCGATACACGTGGGGGCTGGTCGCGCTTTCGTTGGCCGGTTCGGCGATCCTGTTCATCGACTCGCGCGAGCTTCAGGTCGGCGGCCTGGGGCCCGAGGTCATGGAGACCGGCATCGATGCCAGCGTCCATGCGGGCATGCACGCCGGCGACTCGCACGCCGCCGTCGACCACGGCGGTGCGAACCACATGGACCTGCACCTTCGAGGCATGTGGGTCGCGCTTCTGGTCGCGTCGGCCTTTATCGTTTATTTCCTGCTGCGCGTGCGCTCGGCGCTCTCCACCCGCGAGGGCGAACTGCGCCGCGCCCGCGACCTCGCGGCGCGCCAGGAGCGACTCGCCTCGCTGGCAACGCTGGCCGCGGGCGCAGCCCACGAGCTAGCGACCCCGCTGGGCACCATTGCAACGGTGGCTCGCGAGCTCGAGCGCGGTCTCGAGCGCGCGGGCCAGGCGGGCGACGCCCTCGAGGACACGCGCCTTATCCGGCAAGAGGTCGCCCGGTGTCGAACGATCTTGCAGCAGATGTCCGCCGACGCCGGCGACGCGGTGGGAGAAGCCCCCGTCGCGACGCCGGTGGAAACTCTGCTCGACGACGCCACCTCCAACGTGCGGCTGGTGCCCGAAGTGCGCGCCCGGGTGATCGACGCCCCGGCTCCGCTCCTGCTCCCGCGCCGGGCCGTCGCCCAGGCAATCCGCGGCGTCATTACCAACGCCCAGGACGCCTCGGCCATGGATGCCGCCGTCGAAGTCATCGCCAGCGCGGCCGACGGCACCCTGCGCATCGAGGTCCGAGACCGGGGCTCGGGCATGAGCCCCGACGTGCTCGACCGGGCCGGAGAACCCTTCTTCACGACCAAGGATCCCGGCCGCGGCATGGGCCTGGGCCTGTTTTTGACCCGCGCCGTGGTCGATCGGCTGGGCGGAACGTTTGCGCTCGACTCGACGGCCGGGGTGGGAACCGTCGCAACTCTGGAATTCCCGGCCTCTGCCGAACCGGTCGCTGCGACAAAATATCGCATTGGCTCGGAGACGGCCGCCGGATAAGGAGGGCGCTGGTGTCCAGCGACAGCCAACCTTCCATCTTGCTCGTCGACGACGACGACGTGTTTCGCGAGCGGGTCGCGCGCGCCATGCGTGACCGCGGCTTCGAAACCCGCACGGCGAGCGACTACGACCAGGCCATGGCGTCGGCGCGTGCCGACTCCCCAGAGCTCGCCGTGGTCGATCTCAAAATGCCCGGCAAGTCCGGGCTCGAGCTGGTTCGCGACCTCAAGGAACTGGACCCGGCGACCAAGGTGGTCGTGCTCACCGGTTACGGCAGCATTGCGACGGCGCTCGATGCCGTGCGGCTGGGCGCCACTCACTACCTGGCCAAACCCGCGGACGTCGACGACATCCTGATGGCGTTTACCCGGGGCGACGCGCCGCCGCTCGAGCCGCCGCCGGCCGAGTTCCCGGCGCCGTCCCTGGCCCGCGCCGAGTGGGAACACATCAGCCGCGTTCTGTCCGACTGCGGCGGCAACATCTCAGAGGCGGCTCGACGCCTGGGCATTCACCGGCGCAGCCTGCAGCGCAAGCTGCAGAAGTACCCGCCCCGGTCCTAGGGTCCCGAGTCCGGTATTCGCCCCGCAATTCTCCGGCCCCTCACACCACAGCAGCTTCGGTCACCAGGCACCACCGGTCGCGTCCCCTCGCCTGGCGGCGGGTGGCGGCCGGGACCACTACCCCGGAGTGCACGCCCCGCGGCCTATCGCCGTCAACCACTCGCAATCTCGAGCCCAGGCGAGCTAGAGGCCAGTGGCACGAGCGGTGCAAAGTGGTGGAGTCATGCCCTCCGCCCCTTCTCGTCCCGCCGTTTCGCTGGCGGTTGTCTGTGTCGTCGCGCTGAGTCTGCTGATATCCCGGCCAGCAAAGGCTCAGGCTCCCGGCACGCCGGGCACCACGCCCGCAACGACCGGTCCGGGCGCCGCCCCTACCCCCGGCAACCCCGACGACGCACTTCCGCCGGCCGGTCCCGGAGTGCCCGGGGGTGTGGTTGAAGACGCCAACAGCGGGCGGCAGTTCATCGCGCCGACGGCACTCGCCGCGCCCGCTGGCACCTGGGCGTTCCACAGCTACGAGCTGTTCTTTGTCGGACTCACCTACGCGGCGACCGACCGCTTTTCGATCTCTCTCACCACGCTACCGCCGATCCTCGAAGACCTGCCGCTCGTGCTCGTCGGCTCGGCGAAGCTCAAGCTGATCGAATCGAGCGGCTGGCACATGGCCGCCAGCGCCGTGGTCGCCCACGGCTCCGACGACGGCGACGGCGTCACCGGCGGCCTCTTTGGCGGCGCGGTCACGCGATGCCTGGACAGGGATTGCCACTCGACGCTCAACGGCTACGCGGCCGCCGGCGTCGCCCTCGATCCCGACGCCGACCAAAGCGCGGTCCCGATCGTCGTGTCGCTCGGGCTGACCCAGCGAATCACGCCCCGCATCAAGCTGCTGCTCGAAGGCGACTTCGGCGCCGCGACCAACGAAATCGACGACCTCGACGACGGCTTTCTGCTCTGGTACGGCGCGCGCATCACCTCGCGCAACCTCGGTGTCGACCTCGGGTTCGCCCGGCCGATCTGCGGCGACGACTGCGACGGCAGCCTGGTGTTGGGCCTGCCCTGGATCGGCTTTTCGTACCGGCCGATCTAGAGCGGCCGGGGCGTCAGCCCTCGATGCAGAACGCGAACTGGCCCGAGTCCACCCGAGCACCGGCCTCGTTCTCGATCGTCACGTCCACGGTCCAGACTCCGGGCATCCAGAGATCGACCGGCGTGATCTCGAACTGCCCCGCCGCGTCGTTCACCGGCGTTACCCCGGCGATGATGTTGGTGCCGTGGCCGTGGTCCGGCATCCAGGGCACGATGCTGAAGCTCGCGTCGGCGGCCAGCGGGGTGGCGTCGGGCCCGCTGATCTCCACCACCCACGTGTTCTCGCCCTGCTGAGGCGGCGCAGGCGTGGCCGCGACCAGGCGGAAGGTGTAGCCATCGGCCCCGGTCTTCTCGAGACCGGCCACGTATTCGTCAAAGCCCTCGAGAACATCGCACCCCTCGAGCTGGCCCGGTCCCGGAATGCCGGTGGTGGTCGGCTCGTCCTCGCCGCCGCCGTCGTCGTCGCCACAGGCGACAGTGAACGCGGCGAGACCAACAAGAGCGAAGCGAAGCAAACGAGTCATGATTTCGATCCGATTCTAGAGGGCCGCTTTGGCGACCCGCAACGAGGTTCTTGGTTTGGACGAATTGGCCTGCCAGCGATAGGCAACGCCCAGGCCGGCGTGCCAATCGATCCGCCGGGTTGTCCGCAGCGGGAGGGCGCCAAAGGCACGCAACCAGATTGGACCCGTGGCGAGTTCGAACGCGGGTTGCCCGGTCAGGAACACCCGCCCGCCCACGGAGTCAGAAGTCACCGGCACGGAGGCGAGCACGTCGAACCGCGCCACCAGGCGGTCGTTGCCCCAACCGGCGCCGCCGCCCGCGCGAATCTCCACGTCCGCGCGCTGCTCGGCCACGATCGCTTCCGGTGCCGCCGACAGATTTACCAACGCGTCGGCGAACCCGGCCATGCGCCAGCCGTTGTCCCACCGGCGCTCGAGGCGCGCGTGGCCAGCGGTCGCGACCACGCCGTATCCGAGACCGCTGTCGGCGTCACCGGTCGGCAGATGCGCGTCCAGTCCCGTCGTCAGAGACCAGCGACGAGCGAACACTCGCGTCCAGGCGGCACCGGCGACCACGTCGCCGAGGCCGGTCGTCGTTTCCAGACCGGTGGCGTCGACGTTGTGCACCGGCAAGCGCACGCGCACCGCGAACCCGGCTCCCAGAGCCAGGCTCATGTCCGCGGCCGCGGTGACGAAGGTACCGTCGGCTTCGGGCGTATCGACCTCGGTCGTCGAGACGTCGAACGAGACCTGGGTTTGTTCGTCGGCGCCTCCGGTCACCCGCTGGGGCGCGGGTGCCACCGTCGGGTGGTGTGCGTGGGCCGGGTGGGCCGCGAGCAGCGCACAAGCGGCCGCCGCGAGGGCGGCGGAGGCGGCGAGGCGGTGGTGACACGAAGAGCCGGGCATGGGCGGGTGCGTGTGTACCCCGGGGGAGAAGGCCCGGCGCGCGGCGCGGTGACGCTGCGACCAATCACCGCACGCGCTGTGGGCCAGGGCGGTTGGGCGCGTGGCCGAAACGGATAGCGGGGCCGAGGCCGAATTCGAGTCCGAGTCCGAGACCGAGACCGAAACCGAGACCGAGACCGAAACCGAGACCGAGTCCGAGTCCGAGTCCGAGTCCGAGTCCGAGGCCGAGGCCGAGTCCGAGTCCGAGTCCGAAGCCGAGTCCGAAGCCGAAGCCGAAGCCGGAGCCGAAGCCGAAGCCGAGACCGAGGCCGAGGCCGAGACGGAATCCGAGTCCGAGGCCGAGACCGAAGCCGTGGTCGAGGCCGGCCGAGCCTCGCGGTGCACTTGCACGACGACGGAAACCAGAGCCGAAACCGAGCCCTGCGATCCAGGATCATGCAAACGCGCGGGCCATCCTCTTTGCTGTGCGACGGGGTGGGGTCGCGCGATGCACGCGGGGAGCTTTTACCCGGTGGGTCATCCGAGCGAGAGCGACCGGGTGGCAAGTACCCTGATTCGGCTCGCGCGCGAACGCCGTACCGGACCGTCTTCGCTAATCCCGCGCCTGGGCTTCAGGGAGTATTTCCCGGCCAGCCCGTGGCCTCGAATTCACGACTGCGAGGACCGCAACGTATCGCTGTTGCCTCGCCAGCAGCGCTTTGTCCTCCCGCGCTCTCGGTGCCGCACGTGCGCTCGAAACCGAAGCCAGCGAGCACCACTGTGTTCGGAACGTGATGGCCCCAACCGAGTGCGCTCGACACCGCGGCTCGCTGACATAGCGATGGCGTCCCTCTCGAACGCAATCAAGGCCGTCGTGCAAAGGCTCGGTGCAGTTTCATCGGCCGCTCGAAGCGGCGGGCGGTCGCTCGCGTGTCGCTCTGTACAAACCAATTCCTGGCATCCGCTCTGCAGACGGCGCCGATCGTTCGCGTCCATGACCGGGCGCGGCGCGCGTGACCGATCCCACGGCGCGCGCAACGAGCAAACGAAGGAACAGACATGAAACTCGAAAGACACAGTGCCGGGCCCCGCGACCGAGGTCGGGCCGCCTTGGCGGCCACGTGCGTTGCGATGCTCGCAACGTCACTTCTCGCCTCGGGCTGCGCGACCGAAGACGCCCCTGTCGCGGATACGGAAGGCACCGTCATCAACGGCTGGGTGACCCACGGAGTCATACCCGAGACTCACGACCAGACAGGTGACTCCACCTGGCTGGAGCCAGTGGACACCGCCCCCATGTCGAGCGAAGGGCCGCTGGCAATTCCCAACGTCAACGTCCGAACGACCACATATTCGCCTCCGGGCCAGAACGTCCGACTCACGGTCAAGCTCTACGTCGGGCGGGAACTCCCCAACGGCAACCGAGAGGTCTTCGTAACCCTCGAGTCCGGACTGTCCACTGCCGTCGGCAACGGAATCCCGTCTGATCGGCTTACGTACTCCCCCGTTGCGCCTCTCGCGGACGGGCGCGACATCGGCTCGCAGGTTTCCGTGACGGCCTCGACCGGTATCGCCTCGCTAACGGGCAAGCTCAATGTCGATCGACTCAACGACTATGTTCGAACGGGCAATCTCCCGAGCTTCGTTTCGCTGTCTGCTACCTACACAATCCCTCGAGTCGGAGCCTCGGCGAGCTTCGGTGTCACCCTGGGGTTCGAGAACGGGGAACTGGTCGTTACGCCGAGCGCGACCACCGGTTTCGATCCCAACGCCAAGCTCGGCCCGTCTGTCGGCGCCGCCGTCAACTTCACCCTTCGTACCGAGTTCCCGAGAGACGCCGCCAATGCCGTCCTCATTCCGATTCCCGGCTTCACCAACGTCAGCCCGCCCGCCCTGCCTCCGGGCGACGATCCGCCCGCCCTGCCCGGCAACAAACAGCTCAGCAAGTACGGCGCGCCCAAGGAGAAGGCCCCGAACGAAGACCTCACGCCGTTCGACATAGGCGATCAGATCGGCACCTACCCCACGGCAGAGGGCGACGCCGCAGGCTACTTCGAGCAGCTCAGCGCCACGTCCTACGTGTTTGACGACGAATTCGTGGTTCCCGAGTACAGCTACGATTCGTCGTCGGGGTTGCTCGAGGCCATTGGTTTGCTCGACCAGGGCGTCAACTTTCAGAACATACGCCTGTCTGGCTTCGTCCCGGACTCGGCCAGCGGTGCCCCGTTCTTTCGCCTCGAAGTCGAACGCGCACCAGCCGGGCAACCCGGCGTCTCCAAAGCAGACATCGATGCCGCCATCGAGCGATTCAAGAAGTACTTTCTCGAGGGTATCGCCATTGTTGATGGCGACTACCGCATCTCGGTGGACTCCGAGACCGGGCCAAACGGGGAGCGAAACGCAGTCATCGACGTGCCCGCCTCGCTGCTCGTCTCGAACATGGGACGGGTGATGGTCGATGCCGACATCCGAATGAAGCGCACCTTTCTCGCCGACATCGTGCGCGGCGAAGAAGCCGTCGTGAACGACGGTATCTTCGGACTCTGGTTCTCGCTGCTGGCACAGTCGCCGCACTATGGGGCCTGGCTGCAGGCCGGAGAGCTGCCCGCCTTGTCCCTGAGTGTGCGCGGGCTCATCGTTGGCGGAGACGTACAGGTGGCAAAGCACAACAGCGGCGGCTACTACGTGGTCGACGCTCCCCTGGACTTCCTCTGGTTCATCGACGCGCTCCAACTGTCGAAGCCAGAAGCCTACAGGGGCGACCAGGCAAGCGACCTCGCGGCGCGTATCAACACGCTGCGCTCGCAACTGGAGGCTCGAATCTCGTCGCGAGTGCCCGGCTTCATCGACGTGCTCAATACCAGCGCGGAATACGACGAGCTGCGGCGTGTCTACCTCGCATTGGCGAACGCGAAGCTCTACAAGGCGATCGCGCCGTCGTTGTCGTCCGTTCCCTACCTGGCCTTCTACAACTCTAACCAGATCCCGAACGACGTCCGCCCTGCCGACCCGTTCCCCACCAGCGAGTTTCTGGACCGCGTAAAGACCACCGCCGGGACGGAGAGGGCCACGTTTCCATGCGGCACCTTGCCCGATGGCCAAACCTTCTGCCCGTCCGGCGAATTTCAGTACGAGATCTTTGGCGGCGTGGACTGGGTAACCGTAAACAACGCCGATCAGGGGTCGAGCCGCAGCTCCTGGGGCCGCCTCATACCGGGCTCGATCGGCTTTATCAGCGAGGGCCAAACCGGCGCGGTTTCGGTGGGCACCGCGTTGGCCGGCGACTTGCCTGAATACTCGATTCGACTCACGCCGTCTGGGGCTGCTGGCGAGCCCTACCAGGTTGTCATGACGAACCTGGGCACGTCTGCCCCACCCTGGCGGTACGTGGTCGTCGAAGACATCGCGACCAACGAAGACGGAGAGGTTATCTCCAGGCAGCAGGTCATCGCATTCGTCAACCAGGACGTGTCGACGAGTGGCCAGACCAGAGCGTTTACCTTTGGCTGTGCGACCTGCGACACCCCGGTGGCCGGAGCAAGCCGGCGCTGGCTGCAAGCGACTGTGAATCTGGGCGTGTACGACGGCGGATCGAACTTCGACCTCGTGCCCGAGCTCAACCGCGCGGACAACCTCGCCACTCTGGAGCTGCCGTGAAGCGCTGGTTTGCCCTGGCGGCGGGGACGGTGGCAATTGCCGTCGCGCTCGGCTGGCTCGTACAGTCGCTCCGCAGCGGGACTTCGGCGGTCGAACGGAGCTCGTCGGCAGCCCGGGCGGGCGTTGCGATGCGCGGTCACCCAAAGCCCGCCGTCGAGACCGCCTCCGCCCGTGACGGCGCACCGCCGCGAACGCGGGACCGGCAACGCGCTGTCCGGGCGATCGCCGTGGAGCCAGCCGCGCACGAGGCCCCGGTGGGTTCGGAAGCCGATGTCGCCACAGCGCTGCCGCCGGGCTCAACGCGCCTGTCTGCGGTCCCCCTCGAGCGCCCATTACAGGTGCGTGGGGCCGCTCGGGTGGCAACGGTGCCGACCGAGCAGGCAGAGCCCTCCCCGCTGGTTCGTCTGGGGCAAGACGGCAACGCAAGAGCCATCGCGGACCGCGACTTTCGGAGCCCGATGAACTGACAGGCGGCTCCGATGGGGCAAGGCTTCTCGGAGGGGAGCGCGCGTCGGTTCCGACGGGCTCCCCACGAGCGGACGCAGTCCCGTATGTCTCCCTCCGGGCTGTTGCCCCGGGGGGAGACGTTTTGCCACGCCGAGGCCGAGGCCGAGACCGAGACCGAGACCGAAGCCGAGGCCGAGGCCGAGACCGAGGCCGAGACCGAGGCCGAGACCGAATCCGAGGCCGAGGCCGAGACCGAAGCCGAGGCCGAGGCCGAATCCGAGGCCGAGGCCGAATCCGAGGCCGAGACCGAACCCGAGGCCGAGACCGAATCCGAGACCGAGACCGAAGCCGAGGCCGAGACCGAAGCCGAAGCCGAGGCCGAGACCGAGGCGGAGGTCGAGACCGAGGCCGAGACCGAAGCCGAAGCCGAGGCCGAGACCGAGGCGGAGGTCGAGACCGAGGCGGAGGTCGAGACCGAGGCGGAGGTCGTACCCGAAGCTGGGCCTCCTTTGCTTTTTCCGTCAAACCGATTGTGTTCTTTCCGGGTGTTCAAGAGCGTGGTGTGAACACCCGGAAAGAACACAATCGGTTTGAGGCGTTGGAAGTGGCTTTGGAGGCGGTGCGGGAGGTTGCCGCGGTGGAGAAGCTGGTGGGCGATTCTGATTTGGCTCGGCAGATGCGGCGGGCGGTGGTGTCGGTGGCTTTGAACCTGGCCGAGGGCAATCGACGGCGGGGCCGTGACCGGCTGCAGCTGTTTCGCGTGGCGGCGGGCAGCGCCGATGAGGTGGTGACCGCGCTTCGCATTGCGGAGGCATTGGGCTTCGTGGGGGCGGAGCAGGTTGGACCCGCGCTGACGCTGCTGGATCGCGTGCTGGCGATGACCTGGCGACTGACTCGCGGGCGTTAGCCCGGGTCATGGGCACCCTCGGCATTGCCGAGGGCGCCTTGCCCTTGTGCTAGCGGGCTCGCTCGAGCCCGTGCAGCAGACCGCCGAGCCGGTCGAGTTCGACCTCCATGTAGCTACGCAGCCGGTCGCGACCGGTGCGCCCATCCACACGAAAACGTGCAGGCTGATCGAAACCGTCGGCAAGCGCGACCACTAACAACAAACTGCCGGCCCACGGGCCGGCACCTCAAGTAACCCCTTTCCCCCAACCGGTGCCGAGGACACTGCCGGGGAGGCGCACACAAAGGGGCGGAGACGATGGGGGCTGGCCGCGCGCAGTTCGGACCGCACGGGAGAAGGTCCATGCTCGGCACAACGCCCTGCGCACGACGCGGGCGATCAGCGGACCGTATGCCTGAGCACGGCCAGCCCCCATCGCGTAGACCCGATCGTCAGTCGCCCGCACCATTCGAGACCGAGGCCGAGACCGAGGCCGAGACCGAGGCCGGGACCGAGGCCGAATCCGAATCCGAATCCGAATCCGAATCCGAATCCGAGGCCGAATTTTGGCGCTGGTGGCTACGCGGGGTCCGGGTCGCGCGCGAGTGCGTCGAGGCGCTCGGCCTCGGCGTCAGTCACCGGCTCGGCCTCTTCCACCAGCATCACCGGCACCCCGTCGTCGATGCGGTAGCGCAGCCGCGACTCGGGGCAATACAGGGACTGCTCGGCCTCGAGGTACACCAGTGGCGCCTTCGACTGCGGGCACACGAGGACCTCGAGGAGCTCGGCGGGCAGCGACATGCCCGCACTGTCGGGCAGATCGCGCGGGCGGGTCAAGGCGCCGGTGCTCCTTGCCAACGGCGCGCCGGCTTCTCTAAGGTACGCGCCGGGGACCTCATGACGCTCAGCCGCATCATTTTCGCAGCCTTTTTCACCGCGGCCACGTGGCTTGTCGCGCCCGCGCCGGCGACGGCCCAGGTGCCGCTGCCGACGCCGAGCGCGCCCGAGGACGCAGCCGACGACGGAGACGACGAGCCCGAGTTCGTCGCGCCCAGCCAGGCCGACGAGGCAGCGGGCGGGTGCCGCACCCCGCGTGAGGCGATCATGACGCTTCTGTACTGGGGAAACGAGGAGCGCCTGAAGTGGAAACGGGCGGCCGCGTGCTTTCAGCGCCCCGAGGGCATGAGCGACGAGGCTCTCGCCCGCCGCGCCCGCGAGCTCAAGACCGTTCTCGACGTGCGCGGCAGCTTCATCGACCCCGATCGGCTGCCCGCGAGCCCCGAGTATCGAAATGCGGGCAAGCAGCCCCTCTACCAGCTGCCGCAGCTACCCGAGCTCGAGGTCCGCAAGGTCGGCGATCGCTGGCTTGTCACGGCGGGGACGGTCACTCGCGCAACGGCGCTGCTCGACGACACGGTGCCGCCGCTCGTTCGGCGCCTGGTCGACGCGCTCCCGGAGTGGTTTCGCAGCCAGAAGATTCTCGGAGCCCACCCGTGGCAGTTCCTCGGCCTCGTGCTGCTGGTGTTCATCGCCCTCACGGTCCAGCGCATCGTGGTGTTCATTCTGCGCACGTACCTGCGCCGGCTCACGGCCTCGATCAAGTTCGACTGGCTCGATCAGGCGGTCTCGCGCATCGACCGCCCGGTCGGTGGCCTGTCCATGGCGTTCGTCTTCTACGTCATGGTGCCCTGGCTGCAGTTCTCGGTAGCGGCCAGCCAGGCCATGCGCATCGCGACCCAGGCTCTGGCCGCCTACTCGGCGGTCTGGCTGGCCTACAGGCTCATCGACGTCCTGTCCGACTGGCTCAAAGCCAAGGCCGAAGGCACCGACACCAAGCTCGACGATCAGCTGGTCCCGCTTTTGCGCAAGACCCTCAAGGTGCTCACGACGGTCATCGGCGGCCTGTTCATCCTGCAAAACCTCGATGTCGACGTGGGCTCTCTGCTGGCGGGCCTGGGCCTCGGCGGTTTGGCCTTTGCCCTCGCCGCCAAGGACACGGTTGCCAACTTCTTCGGCTCGGTCGTCATCTTCGTCGACAAGCCGTTTCAGATCGGCGACTGGGTCGTGATCAACAGCGTCGAGGGCATCGTCGAAGAGGTCGGCTTTCGCACGACGAAGGTCCGCACCTTCTACAACTCGCAGGTCACGGTGCCCAACTCGGTCATGACCAACGCGTCGATCGACAACTACGGCATGCGAAGGTTTCGCCGCTATTCGACGACGCTGGGCCTCACGTACGACACGCCGCCGGAGAAGATGCAGGCGTTTTGCGAAGGCGTACGAGCGGTCATCAAGGGCATGCCCGGCATGCGCAAGGACTACTATCTGGTCGAGTTCAAGGGCTTCGGCGACAGCGCCCTCGAGGTCATGTTGTACTGCTTCATGGACGTGCCCGACTGGAACACCGAAATGCGGGTCCGGTCGCACCTCAATCTAGAGATTGTCCGCCTGGCCGAGGAGCTCGGCGTGTCGTTCGCCTTCCCGACGCGCACGCTGCACGTGGACACGCTGGCCAGCCACACCGACGTGCCGGGCCTTCCGCCCCGGTCCAACGAGGAGCTCACCGCGGGGATCGCCGCGTTTGCCGCGGGCGGCGCCAGGGCCCGACCGACCGCTATCGAGCTGTCGCCGGGGCACGATTGCTCACCTGTCGCCATCGGGAAGGCCCGCGGAGGCAACCCCGACGAAGACGCCGGCTGAGCCCGTGTGCCTCGTAACCGCTCATAATTGCGTTGCCGAACCCGTTCGCCCCGCCCCGGCCACGCGGATCACTCCGAGATTGCTCGGAAATCTCGAATTTCCGGTTGACGGGGCCGACCCGTTCCCGGTAGATCCACGCGTCCTCGGACCCCAACCGCACCAGAGAGCATGCTCAAGGCGCTATCTATATTTGCAGGCAACGCCAACCGTCCCATGGCCGACGCAATCTGTCGGTACGTCGAGATTCCGCTGGGGCGGGCTGAAGTTACTCACTTCTCGGACGGCGAGATCTACGTCGAAATCGGCGAGAACGTCCGCGGCGTGAACTGCTTCGTGGTCCAGCCGACTTGTTCGCCGGTCAATCAGCACCTCATGGAGGTCCTGATAATGATCGATGCACTCAAGCGCGCGTCCGCCGGCCAGATCGTCGCGGTGATCCCGTACTTCGGGTACGCGCGCCAGGACCGCAAGTCGCGCCCGCGAACTCCCATAAGCGCCAAGCTGGTCGCCGACTTGTTCACGGCGGCGGGAGCCGATCGCGTCCTGTCGATGGACCTTCACGCCGGTCAGATCCAGGGCTTCTTCAACATCCCGTTCGACCACCTGTTCGCGATGCCGGTTTTCATGGAGTACCTGAAGACCAAATTCGACGACAACACCGTGGTCGTTTCGCCGGACGCCGGCGGCGTGGAGCGCGCGCGCGCCTACGCCAAGCGGCTCAACGGCACCGTCGCCATGATCGACAAGCGGCGCCCGGTCGCCAATGTTTCCGAGGTGATGAACATCGTCGGCGACGTTCGCGACAAGCACTGCGTGATCGTCGACGACATCATCGACACCGCCGGCACGCTCACCAACGCCGCCCGGGCCCTCATGGAGTCCGGCGCTCAGTCTGTGAGCGCGTGTGCGACCCACGCGGTGTTCTCGGGCAAGGCGATCGAGCGCATCACCGATTCGCCCTTGCGCGAGGTCATCGTGTCGGACACCATCCCGCTCCGCGAAAACGCGCAGAATTGCGACAAGGTCAGAACGCAGACGGTGAGCCGCCTGCTCGGCGAAGCGGTCAAACGCATTCACCACGGCGACTCGATCAGCTCGCTGTTTATCTAGAGGTTAGAACCATGGAAGTTGGAAAGCTTACTGTCACGGCCCGCGAGAAGTTCGGCAAAGGCCACAGCCGCCGGATTCGGGCCCAGGGCCTGGTTCCCGGCATTTGCTACGGCCCGAGCCTCGAGCAGCCGCTCGCCATCTCGGTTGACCCGAAGGCGCTCAAGCTGTCGCTCGACCCGCTCAAGCGCCGCAACACGCTCATCGACCTCACGGTCCAGAGCAGCGGTGGCGACACTCAGCTCAAGGCCATGCTCAAGGACTTCCAGATCGACCCGCTGCGCCGCGAAGTGACGCACGTCGATCTTGTGGCCATCGACTCCGAGACCGCGGTCGAGGCCGAGGTTCCGCTTCGCCTCACCGGCAAGGCCAAGGGCACGATCATCGGCGGCATCGTCCACCTGGTGCGCCGCACCATGCCGGTCACCTGCAAGCCCGCCGACATCCCCGGCGAGTTCGTCATCGACGTGACTCCGCTCGACGTCAACGAGGCTCTGCACGTCAGCGACGTAGAGATGCCCGCCGGCGTCAAGCCCGCCCTGCCCGACCGACTCACCCTCGTTACCTGCGTGGCGACCGAGAAGGAGACCGCGACCAAGGACGAGGGCGAGGACGCCAAGGCCGAGGAGAAGAAGTAACCAACCTCTTCTTCGCGAAACCAGGCGCGCCCCTCCGCTACGTGGCTTGACCTATGTGGCTTATCGTCGGCCTCGGCAATCCCGGCTCGAAGTACGAGCGAAACCGCCACAATATCGGTTTCATGGTCGTAGACGAGCTAGCCAGCCGCTGCGGAGCGAGTTCCTTCAAGAGCAAGTTCGGCGGTGAGGTCACCACCGGCATGCTTCGCGCCGACAAGGTTTTGCTGCTCAAGCCCATGGAGTTCATGAACGTCTCAGGACACGCGGTTTCTCGCGCTTGCCAGTTCTACGATGTAGAACCCGAGCGGGTGATCGTGGTCCACGACGAGATCGACTTCGAGCCGGGCCGCGTCAAGGTCAAAGACGGCGGCGGCCACGGCGGGCACAACGGGCTTCGCTCCATCATTCAGCAGCTGGGCGCCAAGACGTTCGCGCGCGTGCGCTGCGGCGTTGGACGCCCTCCCGGCCCCGCGGTCAAGAACGCCGCGGACAACCGGGTCGCCAAGTACGTCTTGAGCGACTTTCCGAAGGCCCAGCAGGCGGTGGTCGACGACACGATCGCCTGGGCCGCCGCGGCCGCAGAAGCCGTCGTCCACGAGGGCATCACGGCGGCGATGAACCAATTCAACGGGGGCAACCCCGCGTAGAGTCCGAACGGGATACTTCCTGCTCGGGCTCTCCTCGCTCGGCAACCCTGCCGGGCTCTACACCCACGAGGAGAATCACATGGCACAACTGCAGAGCCTGGCCGACGCGCCTGGCAACCAGCGCGAATACGAGACGATCATGATCGTCCACCCCAACACCCAGAACGACGGTGTTGCGTCGCTCAACGACCGGCTCAAGACCGTGATCGAGGGCGAGGGCGGTACGGTCCTGAAGGTCGACAACTGGGGCAAGCGCCGCCTGGCCTACGAGATCAAGAACGAGCTCCGCGGCATCTACCTGTACTGGCAGTTCCTGGGTACCCCCGGGCTCGTCGACGAGCTCGAGCGCACCCTGCGCCTCATCGACGGCGTGCTCCGCTACCAGACGGTGCGCATCGACGAAGATGTCGATCCGAACGCCCGTCCCAGCGAGATGGACGACGAAGCCTACGCTCGCGCCGCCGAGACGGCCGCCGACGAGGAGGATCTGATGACCTCCAGCAACGCCGGTGAGGGCGAGGCGGCCGCGGCTGGCGAAGAAGGCGAAGGCGAAGGCGAAGGCGCCGAGGCGAGCGCCGAGGGCGCCGAGGCGAGCGCCGAGGGCGCAGCGGACGAAGAAGCAAGCGAAGCGGCCAGCGGCGACACCGCCGAGGCCGAGGATGCCGGTGGCGATGCCGCCGGTGACGACTCTGGCAACGAGGACAAGTAACCATGGCCGACGATAGAAGAGACGACATGCGGGACGACCGCGACGACCGGGACGAGGGCAACGGCGAAGGCCGCGTTCGCCGGGCCGGCATGCGCGGAGGCCGCGGGCGCCGCAAGGTGTGCCGCTTCACCGCCGATCCGACGCTCGTCATCGACTACAAGAACCCGCAGATGCTCAAGGACTTCATTACCGACAAAGGTAAGCTCGTCCCCCGGCGCATCAGCGGCAACTCCAGCAAGGCCCAGCGCAAAGTCGCCAAGGCCATCAAGCGCGCTCGCATGATCGCGCTGATGCCGTTCACGGCCAACCACTAGGGTAGGAGCAGTCACGATGGAAGTCATCCTTACCCAGGACGTGGACCACCTCGGCACCGCTGGAGAGCTGGTCAGCGTCAAGGCAGGCTATGGCCGCAACTACCTGCTGCCGCAGGGGCTTGCGGTGCTCGCCACCAGCCGCAACAAGAACCGCCTGGAGCACGAGCGCGCCGTCATTGCCGGCCGCGTCGAAAAGCAGCGCGCCCAGGCTGCCGGCATCGCCGAGCGCCTCAACGGCATGACGCTGCAGTTCCAGCGCAAGATCGGCGAGGACGAAAAGCTTTTCGGCTCGGTGACCAGCCGCGACATTGCCGAGCAGCTCGAGGTCGCCGGTGTGAAGGTCGACCACCGCAAGATCGAACTCGCCGAGCCCGTCAAGGCGCTCGGCAAGTACGAGGTGCCGGTCAAGGTCGGCGCCGGCGTGAAGGCGGAGCTCAAATTCTGGGTCGTCGCCGAAGACACCTAGAAGCGCGCTACCGATAGCTTGATTGGGGCCGCTCCTCTCCGGGAGCGGCCCCTTTTTCTATTTCGGTCCGGTTTTGCCCTGGCTCCGGCAGATGTGACTTGCGAAAGGCCGCGCGAGATCGGGTAGAGTGGGCAGCCGTGTCGGCACGCGTCCTGCCCCACAACCTCGATGCCGAGCGCTCCATTCTCGGCGCCATCCTGCTCCGCAACGAAAAGCTCAACGAGCTCGAAAGCCTGAGCGAGGAGGACTTCTACGACCCGCGCAACCAGGCGGTGTTCGCGGCAATGCGCGCGCTCGAAGGCCTGTCGAAGCCCATCGACCCCATCACCCTCGAGGAGCAGCTCAAGAAAGCGAGCAAGCTCGACGCCATCGGCGGCATGGCGTACCTGTCGGAGCTGGCCCTGGTCGTGCCGACCGCCGACAACGTTCCGCACTACGCGGAGATCGTGCAGAACAAGCACACCGCCCGGCGCCTCATGCTGGCCGCATCGGAAATCGCGGCGCAGGGCTACGACGACTACGGCGAAGTCACCGAATATCTGGAAACCGCCGAAAGCAAGATCTTCGAGGTCACCCAGCGCAACCAGCGCGGCGGTCCCCAGGGCTTTAAGCACCTGCTCACCGAGGTGTTCAAGTCCCTCGAGTCCCGGTTTGCCAGCCGCGACGGCATCACCGGCGTGCCCACCGGCTTTGTCGACTTCGACAAAATGACCGCCGGCCTTCAGCCGTCCGACCTCATCATCCTGGCCGCCCGCCCCGCCATGGGAAAAACGTCGCTGGCGCTGTCGTTGGTGCAAAACGCAGCCATGCAGGGCGGCTGGCCGGCTCTCCTGTTTTCGCTCGAGATGAGCTCGACCCAGCTCGCCGAACGTATGCTGTGTTCGGAGGCCCGCATCGACTCGTCGCTTCTGCGGCGCGGCATGGTCCAGCGCCAGGACATGACCAACCTCACCTACGCCGCCGACAACCTCTCCAAGGCGCCGATTCTCATCGACGACACGCCGGCGATGTCGGTGCGCGAGGTGCGGGCGAAAGCCAGGCGCTTTCGCGGCAACCGAGAGCTCTTTGGCGACAAGCCCTTCGGCCTGATCGTCGTCGACTACCTGCAGCTAATGCGGGGTTCTTCGTCCAACAAGAACGCCAACCGCGAGCAGGAGATTTCCGAGATCTCTCGAGGTCTCAAGGGCCTGGCCAAAGAGCTCAACTGCCCGGTGATCGCGCTGTCGCAGCTTAACCGAGGCCTCGAGTCGCGCACCGATAAGCGGCCCATGATGTCCGACCTTCGCGAGTCTGGCGCCATCGAGCAGGACGCGGACATGATCCTCTTTATCTACCGCGACGAGGTCTACACCAAAGAGGCCTGCGAGCGCCCCGGCATCGCCGAGGTCATCATCGGCAAGAACCGCCACGGCCCCATCGGCCACGTGGACCTCAAATTCATCGGCCGACACACGCGCTTCGAAAGCCTGTCGCCTCGCGACGAAGACCCGGGCGCCTTCGACGAAGGGCCGCCGCCGGCCGCCGAACCCAGCCCCGGCGGCGCGCCGTTTTAGACAGCGCTGCCCGGCGCCGTCACCGACCTCGCCACAAGGGCGACAGATGCCCGGCGCCCGGCGATTGCCGGGGCCTGCCGGCTCGGCGCGTGGATCCGCCGTGATACCGTTTGCAGGCTCATGTCGCTCGGACCCGGGACCTTCGTAGATCACTATCAGATCGAGGCGTTCGTGGGCGCCGGGTCGATGGGCGACGTCTACCGGGCAACCGACGTCAAGCTCGGCCGCCCCGTGGCCATCAAGGTTCTGTCCGACAGACACCGCGACAACGACGAACTGCGGGCCCGCTTCGAGCGCGAGGCCCGCGCGGTCGCCGCGATATCGCACCCGAACGTCGTCCAGGTCTTTACGACCGGCCATCTCGGCGACCTGCCCTACATGGCCATGGAGTTCCTTGCCGGCACCGACCTGGGATCGTCGGTCGAGCGCGGCGGCCCCTGGCCTTCTTTGCCCGTGGCCCGCGCGGTCGCCGACGCCGCCCGCGGTCTGCAGGGCGCCTCGGCGGCCGGCCTGATCCACCGGGACGTCAAGCCGGCGAACCTCGTTAAGCTCGACACTGGCATCGTCAAGGTGACCGACTTCGGCCTGGCCAAACCGGTGAACCCCGGGGACGAGCCACAGCTCACGGCCATGGGAGTCGTCGTGGGCACGCCCGACTACATCGCGCCGGAGCAGGCGCGAGGCGAAAAGCTCGATGGCCTCGTCGATATCTACGCTCTCGGCGGCAGCATGTACTTCATGCTTACCGGCCGACCGCCCTTTCGCACCGGAGTGCCGGCGGAAGACAAGTATCTCAAGGTCGTGTCGCGGCACCTCAAGCAACCGGCACCGGACCCGCGAAAGCAAAACCCGTCGGTCGACGGCGAGCTCGCCGACCTCGGCCTCGAGATGATGGAGAAGAAGGCCAGCGGGCGGCCCTCCTACGAGCAGGTCATCGCGCGACTCGAGGCAATCGCGACTCGCCTCGAGCGGGCGGGCTCAGCGTCGGACATTCCCAGCGTCGTGGCTCCCGCTGGCTCCGGCGGAAGCGTGCAGCCCACGCCGTTCGTCGGCGGCCAGGCGCCGCGCGCGGCGACCTTCGACCCGGTGGGCACGGCACCCGGCGGCCGCCGGCCCGAGCCGGCACCGGAGCCCTCCCCCTCCGCTCCCACGTCGCGCGCGTCTCGCCCTCTCGTGTTTGCGACGGTGGCATCCGGTCTGGTCTTTGCGGTCGGCCTGGGGCTTCTGCTGTTCGGGCCCATGCCCGAAGCCCCCGCCTCGGCACCCCTGGCTGACGCCGGCCCCGCCGAGACCGCCAGCCCCGTTTTCGACGCGGCGCCGCCGGCACCGCCCGCGCCGCCGCCGGGCATGCTGCTGCTGCCGGACGAAGACGGCAACCCCGCCGCCTACGTGGCCGCCAGGCCCGTCACGCTGGGCGAGTTCGCGGCGACGTTTCCGGCGCGCGCCAAGAACACGTCGGCCAAGGCTCGAGGGCGCGCGGTGACCCGCGTGTCGTTTTCCGATGCTCGCGAGTTCGCGACCAAGGCCAACGCGCGGCTGCTGACCGAAGCCGAGTACGAGCGGGCTCGCGAGCTGGCCGGCTTCGACGGCGAGCCCAAGCTCTGGGAGTGGGTCATGGCCGACAAAGCAGCAAAAAGCCGGCGCCGGGTGCGCAACGGCAAGCGCACCGGCGACCGGCGAGACAAAGGCCAGCGCGACGTGACGTTTCGTCTCGTGCGCGACCTGTAGTGACCTTCGCCGGACTCTGTCCGGCTCGGCCCGCTACGACTTAGCGCCAGGGCAGCCGCAGCTCGAGTCACACGGGCAGGTATCGCCACACGAGCATTTATCGCCGCAGCAGCAAGCACCGCTCCTTACGGGCTCGCAGGCGCACTTGCAGCTGTCGTCACACTTGGTGCACGGGCACTTACATACGTTCGTGGTCATCGTCTTCTCCAGTTCCAAAGCCCCGGGTCCGGGGACTTACGTCGACTTTTCGTCGGTTGTGAACATGCTGACGCTCGGCCCGCGCCAGCCCTTACAGGCGGCGCCGTTTTTTTTCGACGCCCCGTCCCCTTGGCGTCCGCCACCGCCTCGGGTGTACTGCCCGCAGACATGGCACCTTCGAGCTCTCCCCAAAGCCCCACGGGCCTCGATGCGGCCGGCGCCGTCTGCGGCACCGTGTGCGCCGCCCACTGCGCTACGACCGCCCTGGCCCCGGCGCTCCTCGCGGCCCTCGGCATCGGATCCACGATCAGTGCAGGTTTCGAATGGGGAGCCACCGCCCTCGCAGTGGCCTTCGGATTGATCGTCCTGATCAGCGATCGCGGCAAGCAGCGCCCCACCTGGATCACCGCCACCCTGATCTTCGGCGTCGTCGGCCTGACCGCCGGCCGACTGCTCGAAGTCGCGGAGATCGAGGCCGTCGGGCCGGGGCTGAGCATCGCCGCGGGCCTGTCATTGGCCGCCGGGCACATCGGACGGCTGGTCCTCGCGCGCCGGGGTTAATGCAGCCAAGCATCGCGCGCGTGGCGCAGTTTCGTTGACGCGACGTTTGCGCTCGTCGACGTCGATGCCCCCCGCACTGGCGCAACGGCTGGACGAAACCGAAGTCGCCGGTCGCACCGCCGGGCAGGATTGCTGCCCCGTCGCGACTTCGGTCTATAGTCCGCCGCGTGACTACCATCGACGACCGTCGGCTCGCCGAGCTGCTCGACGAGACCAGCGCGCGCATTCGCCGACACCTGGCCGGCGCCGAACCGCCGGGACCGTCTGAGGCCTCGCGGGCGGCAGCCTCGGCCCCCGCCGACCTGGCGCGGGCGATCGACCACACGCTGCTTGCCGCGACGGCGACACGCGCCGACATCGAGTCGCTGTGCGCCGACGCCAGGGCCCACGGCTTCGCCTCGGTCTGCGTCAACGGGACCTGGGTCGCCGCGTGCCGCGACCTTCTGCGCGACTCGCCGGTCGCCGTGTGCACCGTCGTCGGCTTTCCCCTCGGCGCAATGGCGGCGACCGCCAAGGCCTTCGAGGCTCGCGAGTCGGTCGCTCGAGGCGCGGCCGAGATCGACATGGCGCTCAACCTCGGTGCCCTCAAGTCGGACGACCTCGAGACCGCCTACCATGACATTCGCGGAGTCGTGGAAGCCGCCGCGCCTGCCATCGTGAAAGTCATCCTCGAAACGAGCGCCCTCGCCGACCAGGAAATCGTCGTCGCGTGCGCGCTCGCTTCCCTCGCGGGCGCCCACTTCGTGAAAACGGCGACCGGGTTCGCGAGCGGAGGGGCGACGACCCAAGACGTCGCGTTGATGCGTCGAGTGGTCGGCGACGACCTCGGCGTCAAGGCGTCGGGGGGCGTGCGCACGGCCGACGACGCGCGCGCCATGCTCGACGCCGGCGCCAGCCGCATCGGCGCTTCGGCCTCCATCGCCATCGTGTCCGGCACCAACAGCGGCGCGGGGGGCTATTGACGTGGCCCTGCTCGCACAGGAGATCATTCGCGCCAAGCGCGACGGCGGCCGGTTGACCGACGAGCAGATCCGGTTCTTCATCACCGGGGTCGCCGACGGCAGCCTGCCCGACTACCAGGCGGCGGCGATGCTCATGGCGATCTTCCTTCGCGGCCTCGACGACGACGAGCTGGCCGTCTGGGCCGACGCGATGACGAACTCCGGGGACGTGCTCGACCTGTCGCACATCGACCGCCCCAAGATCGACAAGCACTCGACCGGGGGCGTCGGCGACAAGATCTCGCTGCCCCTGGCCCCGGCGGTGGCCGCGTGCGGCGTGGCCGTGCCGATGATTTCGGGTCGCGGCCTGGGCCACACGGGCGGCACTCTCGACAAGCTCGAGTCGATTCCCGGATTCAACGTCAACCTGTCGACGACCCGCTTTGCCGAACTGGTCGACGAGCTTGGCGTGTGCTTGATCGGCCAGACCGAGCGACTGGCCCCCGCCGACCGAACGCTCTACGCGCTCCGCGACGTGACCTCGACCGTCGAGTCGGTACCGCTCATCGCCTCTTCGATCATGTCGAAGAAGTTGGCCGAGGGCATTGATGGCCTGGTACTCGACTGCAAAGTCGGCAGCGGTGCCTTCATGAAGACCGTTGAGAGGGCGCGTGAGCTCGCCCAGGCGATCCGCACCATCGGCCTCGCAGCGGGCAAGGCGGTCACCGCCGTGCTTACCGAGATGGATAGCCCTATCGGATACGCGATCGGCAACGCCAACGAGGTCGCCGAGTCCATCGAAGTCCTGCGCGGCAAGGGCCCGACCGACACTCGCGAGCTCACGGTCGTCCTCGGTGCCGAAATGCTGCTGTGCGCCGGCGCCGTGGCGACCGCCGACGAAGGCGCAACGCGTATCGGTGCGGCCCTCGACGACGGCAGCGCCCTCGAGGTGTTTCGCAAGGTCGTCGAGGCCCAGGGAGGCGACACCAGCGTGCTCGACGACCCGAGCCGCCTGCCCGGCGCGCGTCATCGAGAGGCGGTGGCGGCACCGCGCGCCGGCGTGGTTGGCGCCATCGAGTCAGACCAGGTCGGCATCGCGGCTCTGGTGCTCGGCGCCGGTCGACGGCGCAAGGAGGACCCGATCGACCCCGGTGTAGGCATCGAGATCGCCGCTCGCGTCGGCGATCGCGTCGAAGCAGGCGACCCGATCGCCTACTTGTTGCACAATGAAACGGGCGTGGCCGATGCGCGGTCCCGTGTCGAGGCCGCCTATCAGATCGGCGACAATCCCGTCGAGCCTCGAACCACTCGAGTGATTGAAATCATCCGATGACTTCTGACGACCTGTACGGCCGGCTGCACGAAAGCGCGGCCTTTGTTCGCGAGCGAGCCGGGGGCCGCGAGCCCACCGTTGGCCTGGTTCTCGGCAGCGGCCTGTCGCCGTTTGCCGACCACTTCGACGACCGCGTCGTCATTCCGTACGGCGACATTCCTCACTTTCCCGTCTCTCGAGTCGCCGGCCACGCGGGCAACCTGGTGATCGGCACCAAGAACGGCGCCACCTGCGTGGCGATGCAGGGCCGCGTGCACTTCTACGAAGGCCACTCCATGCAAACCGTGACCTTTCCGGCGCGCGCGCTGGTGGCGTTGGGAGCGCGCACGGTGATCATCACCAACGCAGCCGGCGGCATCTCGCACGGCGCCGGCACGCTCATGTTGATTCGCGACCACATCAACCTGTTCGGCGACAATCCGCTGTGCGGCGAAAACGACGAGCGCCTGGGCCCACGCTTTCCCGACATGACCTACGCCTACGCGCCCCGCCTGCGCGACATCGCCAGGGGCGTGGCCGCGGACGCCGGCATCGAGCTGCCCGAAGGGGTCTACGCGGGCGTGCGCGGCCCGACCTACGAGACCCCCGCGGAAGTCGAAATGCTGCGCCGTCTCGGCGGCGACGCCGTCGGCATGTCGACGGTGCCGGAAACCATCGCCGTCAACCACATGGGCGGTGAAGTGCTCGGCATTTCGTGCATCACCAACGCGGCCGCCGGCGTGGGGAACGAGACCCTGTCCCACGACGACGTAACCAAGACCGCGCGCGAGGTCCAGGCCACGTTTCTGACCCTGCTCGGCGGCGTGCTGGAGAAGCTCGCGTGAGCGACGACGGCGCATCGCCGCCGGATCTCGACGCCCTGGCCGAACACGCGCTCACGGCACGAACCCGCGCATACGCTCCGTACTCCTGCTACAAGGTCGGCGCCGCCGTGCTGGCCGGGGGCGAGGTCTTCGCCGGAGCCAACTGCGAAAACGCCTCGTACGGAGCGTCGGTGTGCGCCGAGCGCCACGCCATTGCGGCGGCGGTTTTCGAGGGCCACCGCGCCATCGATGCGATCGCCGTCGCTACGGAAAGCTCACCGCCGGCATCGCTGTGCGGCATCTGCCGGCAGGTCCTGCGCGAGTTCTCCGGTCCCGACCCGAGCCGCGTGCGGGTAGTCCTCGTCAACCCGGCCGGCGAGCGCAAAGAAACGACCCTCGGCGCCCTGTTGCCCGACTCATTCGGCCCGGACCACCTGGACGGCGACGAGTGAGCGAGCTCGTGATTCGCGGCGGCGTGGTCGTCACCGTCGACGGCGACTCGCGGGTGGTGCACGGTGACGTCCTGTGCCGCGACGGGCGCATCGCGTCGATCGGCGGCGACGTCGCCCCGCAAGAGCGCGACTACGAAGTGCTCGACGCCGACGGGGCCATCGTCATGCCCGGCCTGGTGCAGTCCCACGTGCACATGTGCCAGACCCTCGCGCGGGGCCGCGCCGACGACCTCGAGCTGTTGCCCTGGCTGCGCGACGTGGTCTGGCCCTACGAGGGGGCGCTCGACCGCGACGACCTCGCCGCGTCGGCCCGGCTGGCCTGTCTCGAGCTTTTGCTCGGGGGAACGACCGCCATCCTCGACATGGGGACGGTGCACCACACCGACGCGCTGTTCGAGGCCGCGCGCGACTCGGGCCTGCGCGCCACCATCGGCAAAGCGATGATGGACGAGCCCGCCGTCGGCGTGCCGCCGGGTCTGCGCGAGTCCACCGCCCACTCCCTCGACGAGTCCGCCCGACTGTGCGAGCAGTGGCACGGCGCCGAAGGCGGCCGGCTTCGCTACGCCTACGCGCCCCGGTTCGCGCTGTCGTGCACCGACGAGCTGCTGCGCGCGGCCGCCGAGGAGGCCCGGTCACGCGGCGCGCGACTGCACACCCATACCAGCGAAAACCGCGACGAGGTCGCGCTGGTTAAGAAACTCCGCGGCGCCGACAACATCGAGTACCTGCACGACTGCGGCCTCACCGGCCCCGACGTCGGGCTGGCCCACTGCGTGTGGCTGAGCGACCGGGAGCGCAGCATTTTGCGCGACACGGGCACCCACGTCTTGCACTGCCCGTCGTCGAACCTGAAGCTCGGCTCGGGGGTCGCGCGCATTCCGGATCTGCGCGCCGACGGTGTCTCCGTAAGCCTCGGCGCCGACGGCGCGCCGTGCAACAACAACCTCGACGGCTTTCTCGAGATGCGCCTGGCGGCTCTGATTCAGAAGCCCGTCCACGGCGCCACGGCCATGCGTGCGGTCGATGTCGTCCGCCTCGCGACCCTCGGCGGCGCCCGCGCCCTGGGCCTGGAGGACGAGATCGGCTCGCTCGAAGTGGGTAAGAAGGCCGACATCGCGGTCGTCGCCTGGCGCGACGCCCACACCGTACCCACCGAAAACCCCTATTCTGCGCTGGTATACGCCTGCCGCGCGAGCGATGTGCGCCACGTGGTGGTGGACGGCCGGCCGGTCGTCCGAGACCGGACGCCGCTCACCATCGATCCGGGGACGGCCATCGCCGACGCCCGCCAGCGGGCCACGAACGTGTTCGACCGCCTGCGCGCCGCCGAATCGTGACCAGCGCAACGGTGCCGAAACAGGCGCGCAACCGTTGGTTCGAGTATGATCCAGGGCAATGCGACGCGCTCCGTGGGCACTGTTTGTACTGGCCCTGCTGGCGGCCACGGCCTGCCGGCCGTCGGCGGTGATGCGGCAGGCGACCCCCGTTGGCAACCTGCAGTTTTATCGCGCCCTGTCGGTGCAGGTGAACGCCGCCACACCCGCGGCCCAGGGACTGGTGCCGTCGCTCGAGTACAACGCGGCAACGCGCCTCGAGCAACAGTGCGCTTTCGAGAGCGTGAGCCCGATGTCCCAGGGGGTCGGCGCCCAGGCCGACCTGGTCCTCAACCTCAACATCCAGCGCTCGTTCCGCGGCGGCGAGGGGGTCATTCAGAACCCGAACCAGGCCGTGGTGGACGTGCTCGCGGTTCTCTCGGACGCGACCAACGACGAGCTGGTCGGCTCCGTTTGGATTCGCGGCAAGAGCCCGGCCGTCGCCATCGGCGGACTCGCCCCGGAGAATCAGGCCGTCGACGCGGTCGCCCAGCAGGTGGTCGCGATGATGCGAAATTCCGGCTGCGAACTGGAGCGGGTGGCGCGACCGGTCACCGAAGACCCCGAGCCGCCCCTGGCGCCGATCGATCCGGAGGATCCGGACATCGCCGGTGACCCCGCCAAAAAAGCGCAGGCCGAAGCCAGGGCTCAGGCCGAGGCGCTCAACGACGAGGGCAAGTCGATGTTCCGAACCGGCAACCTCGATGGCGCCGCGGGCAAGTTTCGCGAGGCCATCACGACGTCGCCCGACCCTCGCTACTACTTCAACCTCTGCTTTGCATACGAGCAGCTCAAGCGTTGGGACGACGCCCTGGCCGCCTGTCGGGAAGTGCTCGACGGTGGAGCCAACGAGCGCCTGGTCGACAAGGCCAACCAGCGCATCCAGTCCATCGAGCTCAAGCGCAGCAGTCCAAGCGAAGCCTGAGCCGGGCCCCCGGTCGGGGTGGCCGTCGTGGGATGAGGGGACGTTGGCAGGAGGACTCAGAGATCGCATCGACGCGCTGGGACGCGACCGGGCCCGGCTCGAGTCGCTGTCTGGAGCGGTTTTGTCGGACGCGCCCGACGAACAGCTGCAGCGCCTGGTCGAGAAGGCGGCCGCGGCGGCGAACGCGCCGATGAGCCTGGTCACGCTCCTGCTCGACCATGTGCAGTTCTTTCGCGCTCACGTCGGCTTGCCGCGAGACCTCGCCGCGGCGCGCGCGACCGACCGCGACGCGTCTTTTTGCCAGCTGGTCGTCCGCGACGAACAAGCCCTCGAGGTCGTATGCGCGGGCCGCGACGAACGCGTTCCGCAAGAGCTCGTCCGCCGCTACGGGATTCAGTCCTACTACGGCGTTCCGGTCCACGCCAACGGCAGCGCCGTCGGCGCCCTGTGCGTGATCGATACGCAACCGCGCGAGTTCGCCGCGAGCCAGCGCGAACAGTTGCGTGCCCTGAGTCACCAGGTAAGCCAGAGGCTGGGTGAACTCGCCAGCGGTCGCACGACGTCACTCGAGCGCCACCGACGGCTGCTCGCCGGCTGCGCCAGTCCCGCCTTTGCCGAGATTCGCAACCAGCTCGTGCCGCTGATGGCGCACAACGCGTCGCTGCAGCTCGCGGTGACCGAGCTCGCCCCCCTTGCCCGGCTGATTGGCGAGGGCGGGGCCGTCTCGCCCGATGCGCTGGCGGTGCTCAGCAGTACCGCCACCGCCGTGGCCCGGCTCCAGCGCCTGCCGTTCGAGCAGGAGCGGGTCATTGCGGAGATCGTGGGCTCGGTGGTGGCGCTCGAACACGTCGCCGTACCGACCGACGGCCACCCGCTGCTCACCGAGGTGTTCGAGACGTCCGACCGCCTCGCCCACCACTACACCAAACTCGTCGGCGGCGTTCGCTGGCCACAGGTCGATCGCGACAGCCGCGTCGAAGCTCGCAGAAGCGAAGCGTGCATGGCCCTGTCGTCGCTTGCGTCGTCCATCGCTCTCGCGTCGTCGAAGTCCCCGGAGCGCCGGCAGCTGGCCCCGACCTACGAGCGGATCGACGGCCATCATCGGGTGTCGTTCGCAATCCCTGCCGAGGATCCGGGTGAGGCGGCGGTGAGCGCTGCGGTTCACGGTCTCGGCGACCTCCTCGTCGACCGAGACGACCTCGCCCTGGTCATTGAACCGGAGGTCGTGACGCTGAGCCTGAGAGGTAAGTAGATTGCCTACAGCATCGGAGCGCCGCCCTCGGGCTCCAGTCGGTCGAGCAGGTCGCCGATCGAGTCCTCCCAGGCATCGAGGTCGTCACTGTCGGCCCAGGCCTTCTGCAACCCTGAGTTCTCGAAGAGGTCCGCGACGATGCCGCGGGCCCGGACGATGAGGGCGTTCGACGCTTCGCCCAACCGCGCAGCGTAGTCTCGGGCCTCGGCCGGCAGCGCCGAAGAGGCGCGCCCGCGCATGGCGGCCACGACCTCGGCGGCGGCGAGCGCTTCACAGCAGGCCGGCGCGTCGCGCTGGTCCTCGTTTTCGACGGCGCGCAGGGCGGTTTCGATGGCCCTCGCGCTATCCGCTTCCTCGACGTCGCCGACCCACGCAAGCGCGTCGTCGTTCTCGAAAACTCCCGGGCCCCAGGCAGACACGAGTGGGAGCGTACCGCGAACGGCAGTTGCCAGGCGCACGGAAGCTGCTCCGAAACAACGACCGTATTGCCCAAAGGCTCGGTGCGCCCCACAATGTTGGTAGCGGTCCAAAGGGCCGTCGGGCCACTCCTCCACGGTCTAATGCAGGATTCGTTCTCCGACAGCACTCGCCCCGGGCTTGCGCACCAGACGACGAGCGCCGCGGCAGCGCTGCTGCTGCTGATGATGATGATGGGTGCCTGCGCAACTGCGAACAGCTCGGCCCCCGAGGTCGGCGGAACGAACTGCGACGCGTGTGCCGATGGCGAGGTCTGCTCGGCGGACGGCGAGTGCGTACTTGCCGTTCCGTACCCGGATCGGGGCGACTTCAGGCTCAAGGGCATTCAGCCCGACTTCTGGCCGATGCCGGCCGAAATCGCCGGCAACAACGCCGGGGGCGTCGCCCTCAATCTCGTGTGGGCCTTCTGGGAGCCCGAGCGCAAGGCCCCGCCGTGCGACGCGTCCGAGCAAGAGTATGACGGACACTGCTTCACCATCGACGTCGCGGTCGACGCCGCCGTGCGCGACTGGACCGAACGCGGCCTGGTTGTCACCGCCGTCGTCTACGGCGTTCCGGCGTGGGCCCGCACAACGCGGCCGTGTTCGCCAGCCGCCGACGGCTTCGACATCTTCTGCGCGCCCGACGACGCGCAGGACTACGCGCGCTTTGCCGGCATGCTCGCGATGCGCTACGACGGCCTCGGCGACCGCGGGCGAATCGCCGACTTCGTCATTCACAACGAAGTGAACTCCAACACCTGGTTCGACGTCGGCTGTGGGCAGGGCGTTCCCTGCGATAGCACCGACTGGATCGAGACCTACGCCGCCAACTTCAACGCCGCCTACGACGCGATCGTCACCCGACAGCCGACCGCCCGGGTACTCGTTTCGCTCGACCACCACTTCGACGACGCGTTCGACCTGCCGTCGGCCGAGCAACCTCTGCTGTCCGGCAAGTCGCTGCTCCGCGGCGTTGCTGCCCGAGCCGGCGCGCGCGAGTGGCGCGTTGCCTATCACCCGTATCCGCCCGATCTGCTGGCGCCCCAGTTCGGCCCCGATGACCTGCCCAAGGTGACCTACGGCAACCTCGGCGTGCTGGCGGGATTTTTGCGGACCGAGTTTCCCGAGCGCCCGTCGGCCTGGGAGATTCACCTGACCGAGAGCGGCGTGAACTCGGCGGCACCCTCGACCCCCGAAGCGCAAGCGCAGGCGCTGTGCGACTCGTTTCGCAACGTGCTCGGCACCCCGGGCGTCGTGAGCTACGTATACCACCGCATGACCGACAACCCGGACGAGCTCGCCGCCGGACTCGCGGTTGGTCTGCGCAACCAGTCGGGGGCGGCCAAGCCCGCGTGGGACGTGTGGGCACTGGCCAACCGCAACGACCTCGACCCGCCCCAGCTGTCGTGCGGCTTCGAGGACCTCCCGCTGGTTCGCTTGACCCGGTCGGTCTCTGCGGAGCGCGGCCACTGGGCGTCGACGCGAACGGCTCCTGCGGGGTTTACCGTCGAGGCCAGCTGGCTCATCCACCGACACCCCCAGGAGGGCGCCGTGCCGCTGTTCGAGTGCGCGGCGAGCCCCGCCGGTCAGCGCCACAACTTCTTGACCGCCGACCCGGACTGCGAAGGCGCGCAAAGCCTGGGGCCCGTCGGCTACGTGTTCCAGGAAGAGCAGCCCGGCACGCGCCGCATGTTTCGCTGCCGCGTCGACTCCAGCGGCGATCAGTTCGTGTCTCTCGACGCAAACTGCGAAGGCCAGGCGGTTGAAAAGCTCCTCGGCTACGTGCCCGAGTAGCCCGATGTCCTGTGCTCGGCGCCGAAACCAAAAAAGGTCGAGGCAGCCGGGCTGCCTCGACCTCAACGGTCTTTCCAGGGCGGTGGTTTTCGGTGGTAGGCCGCTAGTCGCGGCGGTACATCGTCACCACGCAGGCGCCGCCAAGCCCCAGGTTGTGCTGCAGCGCAACCTTCGCGCCGTCGACCTGACGCTTGTCCGCCGTGCCGCGCAGCTGCCAGACCAGTTCCGTACACTGGGCCAGGCCCGTGGCGCCGAGAGGATGTCCTTTGGACAGAAGGCCGCCAGAGGGGTTCGTGACCCACTTGCCGCCGTAGGTGTTGTCCGCGTCCCAGATGAACTTCTCGGCCTCACCTTCGCCGCACAGCCCGAGCCCCTCGTAGGTCAGAAGCTCGTTGGCGGTAAAGCAATCGTGTAGCTCCACGACGTCCACGTCGCTGGGGCCCAGGCCGGTCTTTTCGTACACCTCTTTGGCCGCCTGCTTGGTCATGTCGTAGCCGACCATCTTGATCATCGAGTCTTCTTCGAAACTCGACGCAAAGTCGGTCTTCATGGCCTGGCCGGCGATGTAGACGGCGTTTTCGATACCGTGCTTCTTCGAAAACTCCTCCGAGGCCAGCACCGCGGCCGCGGCGCCGCAGGTCGGCGGACAGCACTGGTAGCGGGTCAGCGGATCGAACACCTCGGGCGACGCCAGAATCTCCTCGACCGAGAGCTCTTCCTTGAACAAAGCGAACGGATTCTTCGCCGCGTGCTTGCGGGCTTTCTCGGAAATCTTGGCAAAGGTCTCGCGCTTGGTGCCGTACTTCCACCGGTACTCGCGCCCCGCCCCACCGAACATCTGCGCCGCCGGCGGAGCGCCGGAAAAGCCCTGCAGCTTGTTCATGACGTTGGCGTGCTGGTCCATCGGATTGGTCCGATCGTCCCACTTGGCGCCGAGCGCGCCCTTTTGCATCTGCTCGAAGCCAACGACGATCACGCACTCGGCCATGCCGCCTTCGACCGCCTGCTTGCCGAGCATGAGCGCACTCGAGCCGGTCGAACAGTTGTTGTTGACGTTGAAGACCGGAATCCCCGTGAGCCCGACTTCGTAAACCGCGCGCTGGCCGCAGGTCGAATCACCGAACACGTAGCCCGCGTAGGCCTGCTCGATCTTGTCGAACGGCACGCCCGCGTCCTCGAGGGCGGTGCGGGCGGCCTTGCTCGCCATGACGTTGTACTCTTCGCTCTTGCCGGGCTTGGCGAACGGCACCATGCCGACGCCGATAACGTTTACTTTGCGTCCCATTGTCTTGAGCTCCTTTACAGCAGGTCCTTGAGAACGCCGAGCCGGTGAGCGACGGATACATCGCCATCGACGCGCAGTTGTCCATGTTGGTAGAGAGATTGGGCCGTCGCCTCGCCCTTCACGAGCGCCGCGAGGTCCGCGTCGGCAAGCGACAGGGTCGCGATGACGCCGTCCGCCGCCCCCGTTTCGACGCTGCCCGAGGGCGCGACGGTCCACACGCCGTCGGGCTCGCTCACCCGGAACGCGACCGCCCCGCCTAGCTCGCCGGCGAGTGCCGGGTTGTCGGCGAAGCGCTTGCCGAGGGCTTCGAACACGGCCGGCGCCTGTGCGGCTGCGGCCGGCTCCGACGACGTCTCGGCCGACGCCGACGGGCCCTGGCCCTCGGCCCTGGCCCTGGCGACCGCCGCCCTGGCCTTTTCCGGGTCCATCTTCTGCAGGAACGACAGCTTTTGCGACGCCATCACGTCGCCGCTGATGCGCAGCTTGCCGGTCGAAAACAGCTTCATCGGGTCCGACTTGCCGCTCACCATGTCGAGAAAGTCCGACTCCGCAATGTCGAGAATGCAGTCGGCGCTGTCGCCACCTTCGGAGACCGAACCGGGCGCGCTCTTGAGATCCACCGTCCAGGCGCTGGCCGGGTTTGCCAGCTTGAACAGAAACGACGCGCCGACTTTGCCGGCCAGGTCCTGGTTGCTCTCGATGTGATCGCGAATGGCGATGAACACGTCCCAGGACGTCGGCTCGGGATTGGCGGCCGCCGGCTCGGAGCCAGCGCTCCCGCCGCTACCGGCGCGCTTCTCCATCTCGGCCATCACCATCTTCGGGTCGATCTTCTGCAGGAACGACAGCTTCTGCGACGCCATGATGTCGCCACTGATTTTGAGCTTGCCGCTCGAAAACAGCTTCATCGGGTCGGCTTTGCCGGTGCTCATCGCCATGAAGTCCGCGTCGGAGATCTGCAGGGTGCAATCGGGCTTGGCGCCCTCGCCCTCGACGACCTCGGGTTTTTTCATGTCGAGGGTCCACACGCTCGACGGACTCGACAGCTGGAACTGGAAGGTAGCGCCGACCGAGCGAGCCTCGTCGGGGTTCTCGGCCACGAAGGCCCGAACCGCGTTGAAGAGGTCGGCCGAGATGGGCGTTGCCGGAGCAGCGGCGCCCGCCGCCTTCTTCTTGGGCTTGGCGACCTTCTTGGGAATCTCGGTAAAGAGCTCGATCGCCGCGTTGGAGATCACCACCGAGTCGCGTTCTTTGACCTTCGTGCGGAAGACGATGCGGGTGTCCGACTCCTTCCACATCTCGGTGACCAGGGTCTCCCCCGGGAACACGCTGTCGGCAAAGCGCACCTGCACGCTCTTGAAATACTCGGGGTTGCCCTCGGGCGCGTAGGTCTGAAAGACGTGCCGGCCAGCAAAGCCGAACGTGCACAGGCCGTGCAAGATCGGTTTGTCGAAACCGAACGCCTTGGCAAAGCCCGGATCCGCGTGCAGCGGATTCCAGTCGCCGCTGAGGCGGTACAAGAGAGCCTGGTTCTCGGGGACTTTTTCCTCGACGGTCTGGTCGGGAGCGCGATCGGGAACCGGATTCTTCTCTTCGCTGGGCCCGCGGTCACCGCCCCAGCCGCCGGCACCGCGAATGAACGTCGTCACCTCGTTGTACGTGAGGCGGTCGCCGTCTTCGTCGAACGACTCGATGGCCGTAACGACCAGGGCGCCCTTGCCCTTGTCGAAGATGTCCTTGATGCGCGCCTTATGGGTCAGCTTCGCGTTGCGCGGCAGCGGTCGGTCGAGCTGAAGGAACTGCTCGCCGTGCAGGATGCGGTCGAGGCCGTAGTGCAGCCCCGGCGCCTGCTTGCCCGACTTGGCCAGCTCGAGAATGACGTTGAGGGCCGGAATGACGCCGTACGTGGGCACGGCCTTCATGCCGCCGCCGTGCATCTCGAAGACGAGCTGCAGGTCTTTTTCGTCGGTCGGGTTGGTCGCCGCGCCCACGCCAAGGGCGTAGAGCGACAGGTCCTTTTCGCTGTAGGAGTTTTCGACCGGCTCGAACTCGTAGCCGAGGGCCTCGTCCACGTCGATGAACTTGTTGCCGCCCTTCGACGGGCCGGCCTGAACGTTCTCCATGATCGGCTGCATCGACTCGGCGACCCCGCCGGGGTTCGTGGACTCGTCGAAACCGCCGATCTGTCCCCAGCTGCTGTCGAGGTCCTCGATCGAGACCGAGCGGCCCAGCCGGAACACCTTGCCGGCGCTGCGCTCCCAGCGCAGCTTGGCGTAGAAACCGCCGCCGACTTCGTAGAGGCCACCGGTCTCCTCGCAGTCTTCGTGCACGAGCTTGGCGACCAGGGGCGACACGTACTCGGGCTTGAGCGCCGCGATGAGATCCGGCGGCAAAACCGTTTCCGTCATGCGCGACCCGGCAATGGGCGCGATGGTGTTGACGTGAATGTTCTTGCGCCGGCCCTCCTGCGCGAGGGTGTTCGACAGTCCCACCAGGCCGAGCTTGGCCATGGAGTAGTTGGCCTGGCCAAAGTTGCCGTAAATGCCGGCCGCGGAAGCCGTCATCACGATGCGGCCGTAGCCCTGCTCGCGCATGAGCGGCCACGCTGCGTGGGTCACGCGAAAGCTGCCGAGCACGTGGACCTTGTAGACGAGGTCCCAATCCGTTTGCGACATCTTGTGAAACGAGACGTCGCGCAGGATGCCGGCGTTGTTGATGACGATATCGACCCGACCGTACGAGTCGACGGCCGTCTTGACGATCTTGTCGCCGTCTTCGACCGAGTCGTAGTTGGCCACCGCCTCGCCGCCGGCCTCGACGATCTCGGCGACGACCTTGTCGGCTGCGTTTTGCGACTGGCCCTCGCCGGTGTGCGAACCACCGAGGTCGTTGACCACGACCTTGGCGCCGCGCGACGCCAGCAGCAGCGCGTGAGACCGCCCAAGGCCGCCGCCGGCCCCGGTTACGATCGCGACTTTTCCATCGAACCTCAGCTCACTCATGGTGTTTCACCCCGTCTTCCGTGAGCGCCGAACGGCTGCGCTAACCGCAGTTGGCTATCGGTCGCTCCAGTAACTCTGAGAACATCTGCTTCCAAAAACGCAAAAGGGACGCGACCCGCGCCGGGTCGTCGTGAATCAGCGACGACATCGCGGCGCCGATCATTAATTGCAGCGTGACGTCCATGGCCGACTCGTAGCCGGGCCGCGACGACAGCAACGGACCGAAAAGCTCGCCGCACTGGGCGATGATGGCCTCGCGCAGGCGCAGCTCCACGTCCACCAACACGGCACGAAGCTCCGGATCCGTGCGCGCGGCGATGCGCAACTCCATGGCTACCGCGAACAGCTTGCCGTCGAAGCTGTCCCAGAGCAGATCGATGACCGCGTCGATGCGGTCGCGCGGGTGCTCGGTATCGGGCAGCCGGGCCGCGTTGTCGCGCAGCTCCTTGCCGCGCAGGTGGGCCAGGTGGCCAACCGTGGCGGCGAGCAGCTCGGCTTTCGAGGGAAAGTGGTGCAAGAGCGCCCCGCGGGACAGGCCGGCCCGGCGCTGAACTTCCAGCGTGGTGGTGCGCGCGTGGCCGAGCTCGACCAGCGCCGACACGGCGGCATCGAGGGCCGCCCGGCGCGTTTCGTCGCGCCGTTCTTTCTGGGTTCGCCGCGGTCGGGCCTCGCCGCTCACCCCAAGGGGATACCACAAAACAGTCAGTCAGGACTGTTTGTATTTCAGCAAACGAAAGTTCCTGGATTTGTTAGAAATTGCGTAACCTTGCGGCGAAGGCCCGCGTAGATTCCGGCGACATGAGCAACGACGACGTCCGTGCGTGGGTCCGCGACTACTACGGCCGGGAGCTGTCCGGCAGCGCCGACCTGAAGACCAACGCGTGCTGTGCAGCCGGCGCCCCGCCGGCGTATCTGCGGGCCTTGCTCGGCAACGTTCACGACGACGTGAGCGCCCGCTTCTACGGGTGCGGCTTTCCCATTCCCGAGGGCATCGTCGGCAAGACCGTGGTCGACCTCGGCTGCGGCACCGGCCGCGACGTTTACCTGCTGGCCCAGCTCGCCGGGGAGACCGGGCACGTGCACGGCGTCGACATGACGGCCGAGCAGCTCGAGGTCGCGAGCTCGACGGCTCGATGGCACGCCGAGCGGTTTGGCTTTGGCAAGCCCAACGTGTCCTTTCACCAGGGCTACATCGAAGACCTGCGCGCCCTGCCCATCGACGCCGGCTCCGTCGACGTCGTCGTTTCCAACTGCGTCGTCAACCTGTCGCCGCGCAAGGACCTGGTCCTCGACGAGACCGCGCGGGTCTTGCGCGACGGTGGCGAGATGTACTTTTCCGACGTGTTCGCCGACCGCCGCCTGCCAGAGGACGTGGCCCGCGACCCGCTGCTGTATTCCGAGTGCCTGGGCGGAGCGCTGTACTTGCCCGACTTTCTCGCCATGGCGCGAACCCGCGGCTTTCCCGACCCGCGCGTGGTGTCGATAGCGCCCATCGAGATCCGGAACGACGACATCGCCGCCAAGATTGGGGCTGCGCGGTTTTACTCGGTCACGCTCCGACTGTTCAAACTCCCCCTCGAAGAGCGCTGCGAAGACTACGGTCAGCTGGCCACCTACCGCGGCACTCTGCCCCACGTTGGCGCCCTGTTCACCCTGGACGAAAACCACGTGTTCGAGGCCCGGCGCCCCGAGCGCGTGTGCGGCAACACCGCCGACATGTTGGCCGCGACCCGATTTGCCGACCACTTCGACGTGGTCGGCGACAAGTCGGAGCACTTCGGCGCCTTCGACTGCTCGGGCACCATGGCCAGCACGCTGTACGGACAGGCGCGGACCACCGGAGCTCCGTCGCCCACCTCGAACGCGAACACGAGCGCCGGAACCTGCTGCTAGACGCCAAGCCCCGCTGCTTCGGGCATCAAAACGCGCCCCGCGCGCTTTGACGCCAGCCTGCCGCCTGTCCTATGACTGCGGCGGAAACCCTGTCGTAGTCCGTCGCCTGGAGCCAGCCGTTGATCGTTCGCCGCCTGCAAGACCTTCTTGGAACCGAAGCCGACGTGCGCGGCGAGACCTGGACCAGCCGGCGCCTGCTGCTCGCCAAAGACGGAATGGGGTTCTCACTCCACGACACAGTGGTCGACGCCGGAACGACCACGACGATGTGCTACCGACACCACCTCGAGGCCGTGTACTGCATCGAAGGCGAGGGCGAGCTCGAGGCCACGGCGACCGGTACGGTGCATCCGCTCGGACCGGGCACGATGTACGCGCTCGATCAGCACGACGAACACATCGTGCGCGCCACGACCAAACTCCGCATGGTCTGCGTCTTCAATCCGCCCGTGACGGGCGCTGAGGTGCACGACGACACCGGCGCCTTTCCGCCCCCGAGCGAGACGCAGCGGAGCGGCTCGTGACCGTCATCATCACGTTCTGCCTGTGCCTGGCCGGATTCACGGCCATCGGCATCTATTCGGTCAAGCGCCGCGAAAAATCGCCGACCGACTACCTAGTCGCGGGACGCAACGTGAGCCCGTGGCTGACGGCGCTGTCCTCGGTGGCCACGAACAGCTCGGGGTTCATGTTCATCGGCCTGGTCGGCTACGCCTACGACAGCGGCGTCGAGGCTCTGTGGATGGGGCTCGGCTGGGTGCTCGGCGACCTCGCCGCGTGGATGTTCGTCCACCGCAAAATTCGCGAACGCTCGGGCGAGATCGAGGCCAACTCGGTGCCCACGCTGGTGGCAACGGATATCGACGGCAACGTGAGTCGGCCGATCATCGGCGTGACGGCGGTGATCACGCTGCTGTTCCTGAGCATCTACGCCGCGGCCCAGCTCAAGGCGGGCGGCATTGCGCTGCATACCCTGTTTCAGTGGGACCAGTGGATCGGCGTCGTCATCGGCGCGGCCATCGTGGTCGCGTACTGCTATTCGGGCGGCCTGCGCGCGTCGATCTGGACCGACGCGGCCCAGGCCATGGTCATGTTCGTGGCCGTGAGCATCCTGCTCGTCGTTGCCCTGATCGAGGTCGGCGGCCCCGCCAGCCTGCTGGCAAAGCTCGAGGCCATCAATCCCCGCTTGATCGACCTCGCTCCCGAGTCGATGACGTTTGGCGCAGCCGCCTTTACTCTGGGATGGGTTGCCGGCGGCTTCGGCGCCGTCGGGCAACCGCACATCGCCATTCGCACCATGGCGCTTCGCTCGGCGGACGACATCCCGGTGACGCGCGCCTACTACTTTCTGTGGTGGGTACCGTTCTTTTTCATGGCCATCGGGGTCGGACTGACGGCGCGGGTGCTGGTGCCGGACCTCATGGGCGCGGCCGCCGAGCACGCCCTGCCCGCCCTGTCCCAGGCCCTGCTGCCGAACGTGCTGGTCGGCCTGGTGCTGGCCGGTTTGTTCTCGGCAACCATGTCCACCGCCGACTCCCAGCTGCTGTCCTGTTCGGCCGCCGTGACCCAGGACTTGTTTCCGCGGTGGCGCCACTCCTACGGGGCCTCGAAGGCGGCCACGCTAGGCGTGGCCTCTCTGTCCCTCGTGGTCGCCCTGGTCGACAACGACAAAGTGTTCGCCATCGTGCTCGACGCCTGGGCTGCCCTGGCCGCCACCATCGGACCGGTCCTCGTGCTCCGGGTGTTCAAAAAGCCGGTTCCCGCGCCGGTCGCCCTGCTCATGATCGCGTCGGGCTTTCTGTCCATCGTCGCGTGGCACTACTCCGGCTACGACGGCGCGCTGTACAAGCTTGTGCCGGGCCTGCTGGTACCGTTTGTCGTCTACGGCGCCCTGCGTCCGCGCCGTGTGGCGCCCACCGGCTAACCTGCGGCCCTACCGGCGCGCCGCGCGCGCCGCCAGCGGCGACCGATACACCCTTGGTTCGGCGGGCTGACGCAGCCGTCCCGCGGCTCGTTGTGTCGTCGTTGGACGGCCTGTTCGAAGCGTGCACAGCCGGGGCGCGGCTTTTGTTCGCGCCGCGATGATATCCGAACAGGTTGGCGCCGCATCGACCGGTCACCACGGGCCGGTCTTTGGCTTGCACACATGCAATGCCATGACGCACCAACCGATCCATCGTTCGCTTCATTTGGCCGCGGTCGTCGCGGGCGCCCTTGCCGTTTCGATAGCCGCGACGGGCTGCACGACCGACGACACCCTGACCGCCGTTGAGGCAGGAGCCACCGACAACCAGGCTCTGGTGAAGATTCGCACCCTCGGCACCGGCACGATTGCCCCCTTCGGCACCGTGCGGCTCACCTCGGTCGAGCTGGTCGTACAAAAGGTCGAGCTCGAGTCCCTGGAAGCTCGAGACGAAGACGACGACGAGCCCGACGATCTGCCCGGCAACGACGACGACAACGACGGCGACGACGACGAGGAGCCGGCCCCCGGCGACAACGACGACGACGACGGTGAAGAAGAGCCCCCCGGCGACAACGACGACGACGACGGTGAACAAGAGCCCCCCGGCGACAACGACGACGAGGAAGGCGGATCGTTTGCCGATGAGGACTTCGAGCAAGAGCAACCCCGGCTCGTTGGCCTGGACCTTGCCGCGGGCGACACGGAAATCTCGCTCGGGCTGTACGACGTGCCGGCGGGCACCTACGACGAGCTCGAAATCGAAATCGATCAGCTCGAGCCCGGCACTCCGGCCGCCGACGCCCTGCTCGCCGACCGGCCCGAGCTCGCCGAGGCGAGCATGGTGATTCGCGGCGAGGTCGAAAACACCTCCGGCGGGTTCGACCCCTTCACGCTGATTCTCGAAATCGACGAAGAGCAGGAGCGGCTGCTCGACCCCGCCAAGGTCGTGGTTGACGGCGCCGGCGCCACCGAGATCACGCTGCTGCTCGATACGTCGCTGTGGTTCGGCGACGACCAGCGCGGGTTCTACGACCCTCGGGTGCCCGACTCGATCGACGACATCGAAGACGCCATCGAGGATTCCATCGACATCGACTGGGACTAGTCACCTGTTCCAGGTCGCCAGTGACCGCGCGGCTACAGGTAGCCCAGGGCTTCCAGTTTCTTGCGGGTCTCGGCGTCGATGTTGGCGTCGGTGGCGTTGAAGCGCTGGCCGCCGCCGGCACCAACGGTGCGAACGGCCTTGTTCGGATTGGCGTTTGCCTCGCCGAGGAGAATCTCGGCGAGGCGACCGGCCAGCGGTGCCTGGCGCTTGAGGTCCTTGGTCTCGCGTTCTTTCGTGTCGAGACGGAACAAGCGGTGCCAGCCCTTGTCGTGGTGAACGATGAGCTTCCACGGCCCGACGCGCAGCGCGCGCTTGCCGTTGTCCGAGTAGATCATCGCGTAGTCGGGTGGCAACCGGGGCTGCCCGCCAAACAAGCCCAGCAGCGAGCGGCCCTGCACTCCGGGCATGGGCGCAACGCCCAGCGCTTCGGTGATGGTGGACGGCAGGTCCACGTGCTCGACGACCTGGTGCACGACTTTTCCCTGGGGAAACATCGGCGGGTAGTAGATGAGCAGCGGCGCCTGAATCACATCGTCGTAGAGCTGCCAGCCGTGGCCGACGGCGCCGCGGTCGAAGACCTCCTCGCCATGGTCGTTCGTGATGATCACCAGCGTGTCGTCGAGCAGGCCGTCCTTCTCCAGTCCCTTCAAAAACACGCCGATGTATTCGTCCTGGTAGCTCACTTCCCCGCGGTACAGGGCGCGCACCCAGCTGACGTCGTCGTTCGACGCCTTGACCTCTTTGCCGTTGACCTGGTTTTCGTCGGCCCGGGCAAAGCCTTTGCGATAGCGCCCCGAGTAGCCCTCGGGGTGATAGCGGCGCGTGTAGCCATCGCGATAGCGGTAGGTAACGTGCGGATCGATGCTCTGCAGGTACAAGAAGAAGCGCCTGTCGCCCCGGTCGGGCTGGCGGACCAGATCCAGAGCTCGCTCGTAAAACTTCTCCGCGCGCGTTTCGTCGACCTCGTAGTCATCCCAGCCTTTGTCGAATCCGAACTTTCCGCTCACGACCGGATTGGCGGTGCGCCCCATGGTGTAAAAGCCCAGCTCCTTGAGGTGCTGGGGCAAAATGCGCACCTCGTCGGGCAGCCAGGCCGTCGCCGTGGTCGCCGTGTGCACCCACGGGTATAGCCCCGACAGGAACGTGGCCACCGAAGGCTTGGTCCAGTTGGAGTTGTTGTAGGCCGCCGAGAACGTCGTGCTTCGTTTGGCAAACGCGTCGTAAGCCGGGGTTTCGACCTCCGTGCCCGGGTACATGGCGTCGTAGGAGTCGGCCCGGGTCGTGTCCATGACGACCCAGATGAGGTTGCGAGCCGGCTTGCCCTTGACCGGCGCTGGCTCCGGGGCCTCGCCGCCATCGACAAACAGCCCCGGCTCCCCCCAACCCGCACCCGCCGCGCCCGCCGCGGTCTCCAGGTCGAGCCGCACAACCCGGCCGGCGTACGCCGACAGATCCACGACGAGAGGTTTCCAGGTGCCGTCGACCGACAGCCGCGCGAGCTCGACGGTGTCGGCCTGGTCGGTCGTGGCGTGCACCGAAAACTCGCTGGCGGCAGTGGCCCCCACGTCGGCGATGAAGGCGGCCTTCTCCGGAACCAGTACGTAGTACGACAGCCGCTGCCCCCCCGGCGCAAGCAACGCCCGGCGCACGGCACCGCCGACGCGCACCGGCGACACGCGGCGGGTCACGAGGGGCTCGTCGGCCCCGACCGCCTCGGCAAGCCAGATCCAGTCGACGTGAACGGGGCCGCCTTCGGGCACCAGTCCCAGCCGGGCGGGACCTCGATCGAGCTTTTCGACGGGCGCCCGGACCACGGTCCAGTCGCTGCCGACGGAAACGCTGCCGAGCTTGCGACCGCCGGCGTACAGCGCCACGTTCTGGGTGCCTTTGGCCGACCGGGCCCGCACCACCATCTCAGCCGGCTGCGAGTCGACGAGCGTCCACAGCCGCACCCGCGCATCGCCCTCGCCCAGGCCCGATGCAATGGCGTAGGTCGGCTCGCCCGCCGCAGCGTCGACGGCCGGGGTCCAACCGCTGGCCCAGCCGCCGCGGGTGTACTTGAGGCTGTCGGCGGTGCCCAGATCGATGACGACGCCGCCGACCCGGCGCTCGGCCCGCCCCTGGGTCTCGAGCAGGGACCGCCACAACGTCTTGCCATCGCGCGGATCCGGCGGGCGCGCAGGCGGCGACGGCTCGGCTGCCGCGCCGGCCGGTGCTTTCCCGGCTACCGAGCCCGAATCACTGTCCTTGCCGCTACATCCGGGCGCCGCAACCAGCGCGCACAACACAAACAACTCGACTCGCCGTCGCACGACCACACTTTGCAATACCCTCGCTGGCCTCGCAATCTTCGCGGTGAATTGCGGGTACTCTCCGGCCGCTGTGTCGTCCGCCCCCCGCTATCCCCTGGCCCGCGTGGCCCTTGGCGCGTCGTTCATCAGCACCGCGGGGGTGTTCGTGAAGTACCTGTCGGCGGCGGGGGTTGGCGAGACCGCCATCGGCTCGTGGCGCGCCCTGCTCGGCGCCGCGCTGCTGTTTCCGCTGGTGCGCCTGTCCGGTGCCTCGCTGTGGCCCGGGCGGCGCGCGGTCGCGATGTCGTGCATCGCCGGGTTCGCGTTCGCGGTCGACCTGTTCGTGTGGCACCGCTCCATCGTGACGGTCGGCGTCGGCGTGGCGACCATTCTCGCAAACACGCAGATTTTCTGGACGACGATTCTCGCGCGGTTCATCTACGGAGACCGGGTGAGCCGACGCTTCGGCGCGTGCGCCGCGGCGGCCTTCGCCGGCGTCGTCCTGCTCATCGGCGTCGGCTCCGAGGTCGACTTCTCCCCCGAGTACGTCACCGGCGTTGCCTTCGGTATGATCACCGGCGTCGCCTACGCCGGCTACGTGCTGGCCATGCAGCGCGCCTCGCGGCTGCAGGACCGCGGCCCCCACTCCGGTGGCGCCCCTTCCCCGGTCGCGCGCGCCATGGTGACCCTGTCCTGGGCGTCCCTGTCCACGGGCACCTTGCTGCTGCTGGCGGCGCTCGTCGAGGGCAACCCGCTGCCGCCCCCGACGGTCGGGAACTGGCTCCTGCTGGCGGGCCTGGCCCTGGTGCCCCAGGTGTTGGGCTGGATGGCCATCACGAGCGGCCTGCACGAGGTGCCGGCGGCCCGCGGCGCTCTGGTTCTGCTGGTCCAACCGACCCTGGCCACGGTCTGGGGGGTGGTCTTTTTTGGCGAGATGCTGTCGGCGCTGCAGATCGCTGGTGCCTTCATCACTCTCGCCGCGGTCTACGTGGGCGCACGAGAACGCACCTGACCGCCCGGCGCGGCGCCAGCCCCGCCAACATCCCGCGGCCCGCCCCCCGCGCGGCGCTACGACAGCCGCCGAGGTTTTTCGGGCAGATGCGCGCTTGTCACGGCTACCCGGGGGCCAGCTCGGTGCGAGCCGACCGACCGCGACGCCGGGGCCGCTCGGCCGCTAGCGAAAAGGCGACGGGCTCGAACCACTTGCCGCGCTACGTTTTGTAGCAATGCCTCGCGCCATGGAATTGCTCCGGCTCGCGCCGCTGTCGTTCGCTGTCCTTTTCGCCTCGGCGTGCGCGACCTCCAGTTCGACCGCAACTCCCGCAGCGACGGCGACGGCGACGGCCGCGGTCGACCAAACCACCCCCGCCGAGCGCCCACCGAAAGCAGACCTTCCCGCGGTATCGGACGACCCGCTGGTCAACCGCATCGTCGCGCTCGGCATGACCGACTCGACCGTGAACCCGCTGCTCGTGGAGCTCACCAACGAGTTCGGCCCGCGGCTTACGAGCTCGCACGCGTTGATGAAGGCCGAGCGCTGGGCCCGAGACAAGTTCGAGGAGTTCGGCCTCGTCGCCACCCTCGAACCGTGGGGCGCGTTTCCGGTTGGATTCGATCGGGGCCCCTGGTCCGGAGCCATGGTCGCGCCCGAGCGGGTCGAGCTCGACTTCGTCACGCCGTCCTGGACCCCCGGCGTGACCGGACCGGCCCGGGGCCCCGCGCTGTTTTTGCCGTCGTCGGTCGCCGAGGTCGAGGCGCTCAACGGCCGCGCGCGCGGCGCCTGGATCGTGCTGCGGCCCGCGGATTTCAAGCTCGGCAAAAAGAAACTGGACCGCATCACCTCGGCCCTCGCCCAAGGCGGCGTGCACGGCTACGTCATGTCGGCGCGAGACACCGAGCGAGGCCTGGTCCACACCTGGGGCGACCCGCGCATCGACTGGGACGACTTGCCGACGGATGTCGAGGTGTCGCTGCGCGCGGACCAGTTCGCCGACATCGCTTCGCGCCTCGGCAGGGGCGAAGAAGTCGAGCTCGAGTTTTCCATCGACAATCGATTCTTTCGCGGCCCCGTTCCCCAGCACAACGTCATCGCCGACATCCCCGGCACCGACAAAGCCGACGAGTACGTCATCATCGGCGGACACATCGATTCCTGGGACGGCGCCAGCGGCGTCGTCGACAACGGCACCGGCGTGGCCACCACCCTCGAGGCCGCGCGTCTGCTCGCCAAGGCGGGCGTCAAGCCGCGCCGCACCATTCGCTTCATGTTGTGGAGCGGTGAAGAGCAAGGGCTTTTGGGTTCCATGGCGTACGTCAAGGCGCACCCGGAGCTGATGGACAAGATCAGCGTCGTCCTGGTGCACGACGGCGGCACCAACTTTTTGTCGGGGCTGTCGGTCACGCCGGAAATGGCGGCCCAGGCCAGGGCCGTGTTCGAGCCGGTCATTGCCCTCGGAACGTTTCCGTTCGCGCTGTTCTACGCCAAAGAGCTACGGCCCGGCGGCAGCGACCACAACTCGTTCATTCGCGCGGGTGTGCCGGGGTTTTTCTGGCAGCAGTCCGGCAAGGCCGATTACCAGCGCGCCCATCACACCCAGCACGACAACCTCGACGCCTACGTTCCCGAGTACCAGCAGCACTCGGCGCTCGTGGTTGCGCTCGCGGCGTACGGCTTTGCAAACCTCGACGAAATGCTGGACCGCACCCACAGCAAGCCGCTACCCACCCGGCGCATGCTCGGCGTCATCCTCGACGGCCTCGCGGTCACCGGTCTGAGCGAAAGCGGCAAGGCCCGGGCGCTCGGGGTGAAAAAGGGCGACGTCATCGCGTCGATCAACGGCACGGCGCTGCAGAACCGCCGCGACCTGTGGAAAGCAATGCGCGCCCACGCCGACAATGACCGGCTCGAGGTCGTGGTCAAACGCGGCAAGCGCAAGCTTTCATTCACGTTCGACTACTCGAACGATGCGAACAAGCGGGCCCGAGAGACGAGACACGCCGACCGCGTCCGGCGCTTTGGCGAGCTTGTCTGGGACCAGCCCTTTGCCGGCAAGGCAGCGCCCGCTCCGAAACACCGCGCACACAGCGACGGCCGCTGAGGCCGACGCGCGGTCTGTGCGGGATTCGGAATCCGCGACCGGCCTACCGGTCTACCGGCCGCCGGTGCCCGTCCGCAGTCGTCGCAGCAGCCGCAGCGAGTCGCGCAAGAACGACTCCGTCTGCGGGTTGTGAGGCCGCCGCGCCGTCACCGGCGCGGGTTCGGGTGAAGGCGCCGTTTTCGGCTGGGCATCGGGCGATTCGGCAGTCTTAGTCATGGATTCCCCCCCTTGTTCTCGATTGCCAGAGCGGCTCAATTGGACGCCGCCGCCTCGGAGCGATCGCTCTCCACGCTTTCGGCGAAGTCAACCGAGTACAGCTGCTCGTAGTAGTCCTGCAGCATGCGGTCCGAGGAAAACCGCCAGCGCGACATGGCGATGCTGTTCTCCATCATGTCGATCCAACGGCTCTTGTCGGAGTAGTAGCGCTGCATGACCTCTTCCTCGAGAACGTTGAACAGCTGGTCGCGGTCGAGGCGGTCCTGCTCGTCATCGTCGGCGCCCACCGTGCGCGCGAGAATCTGCCACCCGGTTTCACCGTGGCGACATCCCTCGGGCCACCAGCCGTCGAGAATGCTGAGGTTGGGTACGCCGTTCATGGCGGCCTTCATGCCGCTGGTGCCGGACGCCTCCATCGGGCGCCGCGGATTGTTGAGCCAGACATCGACGCCGCGAGTCAGGGCCGCGCCCACGTCCATGTTGTAGTTCTCCAGGAACACGACGTTCTTCGGGAACCGCCGGGTCGCCTCGACGAGCTTGGTGACGATCGCCTTGCCGGCTTCGTCTCGAGGGTGCGCCTTGCCGGAAAACACCAGCTGCAGAGCGTTGTCGGCGAAGAGTTTCTCCAGCCGTTCGGGGTCGCGAAAGATGAGGTCGGCGCGCTTGTAGGTCGCCGCCCGCCGGGCAAAACCAATGAGAAGCCGGTCCGCGGAAAAGGTAACGCCGGTCTGCTCGGCAATGACGCCGATCAGCTCGCGCTTCATGGTCTGGTGCGCCCCCCAGAGCTCGCGACGGCGCTCGCTGGCGCTCTTGTCGAGCACCGTGGCCGCACGGATCCGCGCGTCTTGCCAGGTCGGCGCGTGCACGCCGTTGGTGATCGAGGCGATGGGCGCACCGTCGGTGACGTCCTTCCACATGGTGCGCGCGGTCTCGCCGTGCAGCTGAGCAACGCCGTTGGCCCGATGCGAAAGCCGCAGACCGGCCGCGGTCATCGAGAAGGACTCGCCGCCGCCGAGCTCCTCGAGCAGCACCTGGTTGAGTCCGACGCCGCCGCCAGCCTTGATGACTTCGTCCAGCGGGTGAACTTCGTTGCCAGCGGGCACGGGCGTATGGGTCGTGAAGACGATCTGTTTGCGAACGTCCGCGACCACCTGTTTGACGTCCGCTCCCTCACCGAGGGACTCGCGCACGAGCTCGAGGCCCGCGAACACCGCGTGGCCTTCGTTGAAGTGATAGATGTCGACGTCGAGGCCGAGCTTGCGAAGCAACCTTACGCCGCCGACGCCGAGCAAGACCTCCTGGGCCAAACGATCTTTTTGGCCGCCGCCGTACAGGCGCTTGGTGATCCACCGGTGCTCTTCGGCGACCGGCTCGATGAGAAACAGGTCCGCGGTCGTGTAGCGGTCCACCTTGTAGGCGGTGCACGCGACCGTCTTGCCGTACACCTCAACCTCGAACTCGACGTCGAGCTTGGTGAGGGCGTCGAGGCTCGTGGGGACATACTTGTCCACGGGCGCGCCGGCGTCGCCGATAGTCTGCTCGACGTACCCTTCGCGCCAAAGCAAACCAATCCCGGTCACCGGGGCGCGCATATCCCCGGCGGACTTCATGTAGTCCCCGGCTAGGACACCCAATCCCCCGGAATAGATCGTGAGATCGGCGCTGAGGCCGTACTCCATACAGAAGTACGCAACCCGGGGAAGAGTGCCTGGCTGGTTGGTGGTGCTCATACTCTCCATGAAAGCACTGCCTGTGCCAATGTCGATGTAGTCAGCAAACTCTGGCGGCCGACGGAACTATTGAGACTTCGGAGCGACACGCGCACACAGCCACGCACTGCACGTCTTTGTCGGCGTTGCCTTCGGAAACAAGCCCGCAAGCGTTGCGTAACGCAACGCCATTCAGTGTTCTGGCCGGCCCGCCGTTTCGGGGGCACCGCTCCCGAGGATTACTCGCCCTGCTCGCTTGACAGCTCGGGCAACTCCAAGCCGAAGACGCGCCGTGTCAGCACCGCCGGGTCTACGGGAGCCGACACGTGCGCCTGCAGCTGCACCCACAGCCCGGCACTGTCGTCGCGCCGTTCGAATACGTAAGAGCCGCGTAGCGGAATCGAGACCACCTCGTCGTTGACCACCGTCCGCGCCTCGAGGGTCGCCACGACCCACGCGTAGCGCCGGTTGCGCGCGACCCCGACGAACGCGTCCTCGAGCACGATGGCCCCCTCGGCGCCGAAGACCTGCTCGAGCGACGGCGCCGACGCGATGGCCGCACCCTGATGTTCCTCGAGCGGACCGGGCCACAAGATGAGCGCCTCGGGATCGGCGATCTGCTTGCGCTCCCGATAACCGGGTAAATCGTCCACGATGCCCTCGAGGCTGCGAAACACCAGCCGCTCGACCTGCGCGTCCCGGCCGAAGTTCCGCTCGACCCGCGCCGCGCCGCGCATGCGCCCCTGCATTGCCCAGTCGACCGCGTCGGGCACCGGCAGCGGATACGACACGTGCTGCGCGACGAGCATCCAGCTGTCGAGGAAGCGCTGGTAGACGGCGGTGAGCCGCAGCGGAATGGACGTTTCCCTGCCCTCGAACGGATCCGCGAGGCGGCAGCTCACCTCGTCGTAGATCCACCCAACGGACGCGTCGTCCGAGACGTGAATATCGAGATTGCGCGACAGCACCCGTTCGCACGGGTGAATTCGAAAAATGTTGGCGCTGCGCCGACGTTTGCGCCCGATGTACACGTCGCTCGGGCCGAGCTCGACGAGCGCTATCGGGATCTCCTCGGCAACGTGGTCACCGTAGGCAGCCAGATTGCCCAGCGATAGTTGGCTGTACGCCTCGAGCACCGTCGCCTGAAGATCGCGCGCCGAGTCTTCCCGGGTTTGCTCCGGGTCGCGGTCGTTGACGGGCTTTGCGAGCCGCGGCGGGGCGACCGGCGGCGGCGGCGGACACGCCGTCAGGCCGGCCGAGGCCAGCACGATCGCCGCGCGAAACCACTCCACAAGGCGAGTGTAGCCCGGTTCCGGCGGCGGCGGGCCTTGTGTCCCACTCCGCGCCGCCGCTACTCTCGGCTGGAATGCTGCGGGTGGTGACGACCAACAACGTGGAGGTATTTCGGCACCTCGGTGCCGGGCCCTTTCAGCGGCTCGAGGTCGAGCACACCATTGCCGCTTCGTACGACCAGGCGCTGGCCAAGATCCGCGAGGTTCAGCCGCAGCTTGCCATCATCGACGTGGAGCTCGCCGGCGGCAACGGCTTCGACCTGTGCAGCAAGATCAAGGGTGACCCGGAGACGTCCGAGATTCACGTGATGCTCGTGCTGTCATCGGTCATCTCGCGCGAGGCCATCGCCGAGCTCGAAAGCTGCGGGTGCGACGACGTGCTCGCCGTGCCGATTCACGCCGACGATTTCTATCATCACATAGCGCAGATCGCCGGGCTGCCCCTCCGTCGGGATCGGCGCATCGGCGCGCGGCTACAGCTGCACCTGCCTGACAGCGAAGGCTCCATGACCGGCGAGGTCGACAACATCTCCTCCGGCGGCGCCGGAGTCGCCGTGGATGGCGAGCTCACCGTCGACCAGCACGTCACCGCCACCATCATTCACGACGGCACCGAGTATCCCGACCTGCGCGCGCAGGTGGCGTGGGCGCGGCCGGGCGAGGGCGAGGACGCGGGGCGCACTCTCGCCGGGCTTCAGTTCGAGGAAGTCCCGATGAAGACCCGACTGCTCCTCGAGCGGCTGTGTCTGTACGACATCTCGAAGTCGCCCGACGGCGGGGTGACCGTCTCGCTGTACGGCGACATCACGGAGATGACCGACTTCTCGGCCCTCGGTGGACGCCTGCAGGCCGAACCGCTCATCGACTTCTACATGCGCGGCGTCCGCTACATCAGCTCGGCCGGCGTTCGTTCCTGGTGCAACTTTCTCGCGGCGTTGGCGGGCAAGCAGTACCGCTTTCGCCACTGTTCCCTCGCCTTTGCGTCGCAGGCGGCCATGGTGCCGTCGGCCGTGGGAGCCGGCGCTATCGAGTCGGTCGAAGCGCCGTACTTTTGCGACGGGTGCGACCGCGAAGAGCTGCGACTGCTCGAGATACGAACGATTTTGCGCGAGGGCGACGACGTAACGCCCCCCTCGCTGCCCTGCTCACAATGCGATTCCCAGCTCGAGTTCGATGACGTGCCGAGCCGTTACTTTGCGTTCCTGACCGCCACCGACGAGGACGCGACGGAGGACAACCGATGAGTTTTTTGCGCAAGATGTTCAGTGGAGGAGCCTCGCCAGACGACCCGCGGCGGTGGATCATCGAATCCATGCTCGCCGCGATGGCCGCCGACGGCGAGGTCCTCGAGGAAGAGCTCGAGGTCCTGCAAAAGAACATCGACGAACACGAGCTGTTCTCCGACCTGACCCAGGAAGCGAGCTCGCGCTTGATCGACATTGCAGCCGACGCGATTCGCGAAAGTGGCGGCGGCGCGTCGCGTACCGCCGCCATCGCGGCGGGCATTCCGTCGCGCAACCACCGCATTGCCGCCTACCACATGGCGTGCGAGGTCTGCGTCGCCGACTCGGAGCTAGCGGAGGGTGAAATCGCCTACCTCGAGGAGCTTCAGCGCGCCCTCGGCCTGGCCGATGACGAAGCCCGCGAGCTCTTCGAAGGCGTGCGCGCCCAAAGCGGCCTGCTCACCCTCGAGGAAAAGGCCAACCGCATGCGCGGCCTGCTGCCGCAGTTCGTCCGGTGCATGGCCCTGATGGCCGCCGCCGATGGCGAGATTCACGACGAGGAGCTCGTCGGGGTCACCGCGGTGCTGCGCAACATCCCGGACATGGCCGTGCTCGAAAAACAGGAATTCGAGGACGTCATCGTCGAGGCGTTCGAAGCCATCAAGGGCCGGCAGCCCGAAGAGGCGCTCGCCGAGATGGCCGGACAGATCGACAACTCCGCCGACCGGTACTGGACCGCGGTGTACATGATGATCATCGCTCTCGCCGACGGCAAAGAGGACTGGCGCGAGATCGCCTTCCTCAGCTCGGTCGCTAAATCCTTCGGCCTCGACGAAGAGCAAATGGACCAGGCCCTGGCCACGGCCCGCATGTTCCCGGCCACGGACCTCGGCGGCGAAGCCCCGGTCTAGCGCCCGCCGCGAGCGCAAGAAACCGGCAGGCCGCGAGCACAAAATACGACGCGACCGCGTGCACGCCAAAGCGCAGCGCACGACCGCGCACAAACCACGACGCGACCGCGTGCGCGCCAAAGCGCAGCGCACGACCGCGCGCAAACCACGACGCGCCGCGGGCACGCCAAGGCTCGGCGCACGACAGCGCGCAAACCACGACGCGGCCGCGTGCACACCAAAGCCCAGCGCGCGACCGCGCGCAAACCAGACGCGGCCGCGTGCACGCCCAAAGCCACACGATGCCCTAGAGCCCAACGCCCACGTCCCGCAGCCGCGCTGCCTTCACAACAATCGCCGGCCACGGGCCGGCACCTCCAGTCCCCCCATTCCCCCTCCGGCGCAGCGAGCACAATCCCCGAGGCCGAGGGGCGAAGCGATGGGGGCCGTCCGCGCGCAGTTCGGACCGCACGCGACGAAGTACATGCTCGGCACGGAGCCCTGCGCCCCGCGCCAACCCGTCGGCGGACCGTATGCCTGAGCACGGACGGCCCCCATCGCGTAGCCCCGCTCGGCCAACGCGTCCTTCCCCCTCCCTCCCCCAAGCACGACCAAAAGCAAGCCCCGACCCCGACCCCGAAACCAAACCAAACCAAACCAAACCAAACCAAGCCCAAACCCGAACCCAAGGTTCACGCACCAACAAGCACACGTTATTGCTCAGACACCAGGGCGCCCAAACCGACAGCGCACATTGCCAGACCCAAAGGGCCAGATTTCTGGCCCCCCTTGGTAAGCCGCAGCGAAAGCGGCCACGATCCACGACGATGCCCCCCGAGCTCGCCGCTACCCCCGTCGATTGTCGCGCGCTCTTCCAGTCCGCGTGCGACACCGTCGAGCGGCTGGCCGGCGGCACCGTCACGTTCGACCTGCAGCTGCCCAACAGCCCCGCCATGATCACCGCGTCTGCCGAAGACTTCTTTGATGTCGTCGTCTCGGTTCTCAACCTGTCGTGCGATTCGATGGTCGCAAACGCCGGCGCGCGGGTGGTAGCGCGCGTGCGCGACGCCGACCCGGTGCACATCGAGATCGGCGACAACGGACCGGGCTACGCGAGCGAGGAGCTCTCGGCCGCGTTCCTCGGGTCGCATTCGCCACCGACACCGGCCGGGGTGGCGCTGGCCGACTGCAGCCGGCGCATCGCCCGCCTGGGAGGTCAGTTTCAGGTCGAGACCCGCCTCGGCAAGGGCACCTGCTACCGGGTTTCCCTGCCCTCGGTCACCACACCGTAACGATTCGCCGCAGGACTCGGGCTATCCTGCGCTGTCATGAGCGAGCACCTGGCCCTGCCCTTGTCTGACTACGGTCGACGCCCCGCGGCGTTGTTTACCGACGTCGACGGAACCATGACCACCGACGGTCGCCTGCACGCCAGCACGTATGCCGCGCTCTGGGCGCTTGCCGACAGCGGGCTGCCGCTGGTGATCGTCACGGGCAGGCCGGCGGCCTGGGGCGATGCGATGATCCGCACCTGGCCGGTCGACGCGGTGGTGACGGAAAACGGCGCGGTCTCGTTCATCCGTCGCGATGGCGACCGGGTCGAGCGGCTGTACGGGCTGCCCGAGGCCGACATTCCGCCGCTGCGCGAGCGCATGCTCGACGCGGTCCGTGAAATCGGCGAGCGCATTAACGGCGCCGGGCTGTCGGCCGACAGTCGCTACCGCGAGGTCGATCTCGCCATCGACTGGAACGAAGACGTACGCCTCGATCGCGAGCAGGCAGAAGTCATCGTGTCACGCCTGCGCGAGCTGGGCTTTGCAGCGACCCGATCGTCGGTGCACGTGAACTTCGGACCGGCCGGCGTCGACAAGCTCACCGCGTGTCGTCAGGTCATTGTCGCCGCTCTCGGCGGCGCCCCCGACCAACTCGACGACTACCTGTACATCGGCGACGCCCTCAACGACGCGCCGCTGTTTCGCGGCTTTCCCCATTCGGTTGGCGTGGCCAACATCCGCGACGTCTGGAGCGAACTGCCGGACAGACCGCGCTACGTGACGACCACGGCCGAGGGCCGAGGCTTCGAGGAGCTGGCCCGCGCCATTCTCGCCGCCGGCTAGGGGTGTCCCTGGTTTCCGGACGGAGCCGCGCCAAAAAGCGAGCCCGAAACGCAGTCGGGGGGCAATCCGCGCGCACGCGGATGCCCCCTGTCCTTCTTTTTTGGGACTGCGGCTCGCCCGACTTAGGCGATGAGCTGCAGGTGGGTGCTGGACGCACTCGCTGCCGGCTCTTCGGTCTTGCGGACCGGGCGGCTCATCGAGCGATCCCGCTCGCGACCGAGCCACTCGTCCAGGTCGGCCTTGTTGAGCCGCACGATGCCGCCGACCTTAAAGACGGGCAGCGGGTCCTGCTCGCGGCGCGCCATGTAGCGGCACCAGCGCTCCGAACGGCCAAGGGCGAAAGCAATGCCTTTCCAGGTTTCAACAAAGTCGTTCATGTGAGTCCTCGGGGGTCCTGACAGCCGCTCAGACTGTGTGCAGTGACCGTGCCGGTGGAAAAACCTGGCTAACCAATTGAAACTTCGTCAGGGGTGTCAGCCTTTTGCCACTTTCACCTGTTGAACTTCTACCAGGTGACCGCTTCCCTAGGACTGACCCGGCTTCAGTTCAGCCGGGACGCGCGCCCGGCGCCGTACACCGAGATGCATCAGGGTCGAAAAACTCGGACTCGCCTCCCGGACTCGGAACTCGGACTCGGACTCGGCCCTGGATTCGGCCCCGGACTCGGACTCGGACCCGGACCCGGACTCGGACACGGACCCGGACCCGGACTCGGACTCGGCCCCGGATTCGGGATCGGGATCGGATTCGGGATCGGGATCGGGATCGGGATCCGGCTCGGAACTCGGGCTCGGCCCCCCGCGCGGCCTGCGCCGCACGGTGCTGCTTGGCTGGCCCGCATGCGGGTTTCCCGCTATCCTGGTTTTCCATGCAATTCCGCGTAGTCTGCGCCGTCATCGCGGCGCTGGCGGTCCTGGTCGGGGCCGGATCCGCGTCCGCGAAAGACGCTGAAATCTATCCACTCTCGAGCGTGCGCCCGGGCCAGCGGGGCTACGGGCTGTCCACGTTCTCCGGCACCGAGCCGACCCGGTGGGAGTTCGAAGTCGTCGGCGTGATGAAGAACTTTCGCCCCAAGATGAGCATCATCTTGGTGAAATCCGACGACCCGAAGGTGCAGGTCTCCGGTTTCTGGCAGGGCATGTCGGGCAGCCCGCTGTTCATCGACGGCAAGCTGGCGTGCGCCTTCTCCTACGGCTTTCAGTTCAACAAACGAGCGATCGGTGGCTGCACCCCCATCGAGTTCATGATCGAGGAAGGGCTCAACGCGCCCATCCGGGCCGAGCCGGTTCGAAAGAAGATCGGCCGCCAGGTCGGCACCACCGCCTGGGTGCGTCCGCCGGCGGCTTCGCCCCGCGAGTGGCTGGACGTCGCGCCGGGTGGAAGCCCGACCGCCGCGCTCGACCGTCTCGGGCAGCCGCGCCAGCCCTGGCTGCTCCGCGCGCCGCTGCCTCCCAAGCAAGATGTCGGCAACCGCGCCGGCCCCGGCTCCCTGGTCCCGGCCGCGGTGCCGCTATCGATCTCAGGCATGACCAGCCCGGCGTTCGAGCGCGCCAAAGAGCTCATGAAGGGCTATCCGGTCGAGCCGATGGCCGCCGGCGGCACCGGTTCGCCCGCCGAAGGCCCGGGCAAGTTCACTCTTGGCGGGCCAATCGCCGTGCAGCTAGTGCGCGGCGACATCAGCTTCGCCGCCACCGGCACGGTGTCGTATCTCGACCGGCAGCGGGTGCTGGCTTTCGGCCACCCGTTCTTCGAACAGGGCGAATTCTACGCCCCGGTGACCGCCGCCCAGATCCACACGGTCATTCCGTCGCAGGTGAGCGCGTTCGTCCTCGCGTCGCCGCTGCGTGAGCTCGGCAGTCTGGTGCAGGACCGGCTGCCCGCGATCATGGCCGACACTCGCCTGCGAAACAAAATGATCCCCATGTCGGTGTTCGTCGAGTCACCGGGCAAAAACAGCAAGTCCGAGACGGCGGAGTTTCACACCGAGGTCGTCAACAACCGCTTTCTGACGGCCTCGTTCGCTGGCCTCATCGGCCTCAACGCGGTGACGCGTTTTCTGCCCGATCGCGATCACGCGACGGTCATGATCAAGTCGCGCGTCGACATCAAGGGCCGCCCGCCTCTCACCTTCACCGATTATCTGTACGCCGGCGACGGCGCGGCCAGCGTCATCGGCGCCGCCCGGGGATTGCGCGTGCTCGTGCCGCTGCTGTTCAACCCCTACGAGCCCATCGAAATCGAGCGCATCCGGGTCGACATGGAGATGTCGTTCGACACCAACTTCGGCGAGATCGTCGAGCTTCGCACTCCGTTTCCGAAACTCGTCCCCGGCCAGAAGAACTACGTCAACGTGGTTCTGCGCCGGTTCGACGAAACCGAGGTGATCGAGCGCATCCCCTTCGACGTGCCCCGGCAGCTCGCGGGCTCCATCGTTAAGCTCAGCGTCACCCCTGGAGACGCGGCGCCCCTGGACATTGCGCCACCCAAGTCACTCGACGACCTCCTGAGCGCCTTCGGCAAACTCATGCCGGGCAACGTGTTCGCCGTGACGCTATCGACGGCCGATCAGGGAGCCGGCGTCGACGGCACGCTGATCCGCGACCTGCCCGCCAGCGCCATCGACCGCCTGGCCGTAGGCTCGCGAACGCCGTCTGCCAGCCCGTACAAAGCCGTCTCCCAATCGATTGCCCCGTCGAGCCGGGTAATCAACGGGGGCCAATCGCTGTTGATCGAAGTCGCCGACCTGTAGCCGACCTGCAAAGACCGACCTCGGGTCTTTCCACGACAAGGAAACCAATGCTTGCACACCGACTCGGTTCGCGTGCGCTGATGCTCGCCGCCTGTGGGCTGGCCGCCTCCGCACTCCTGACCTCGCCCGCCAGCGCCGTGGTGACGGCCTCCTGGACCGTCGACTCCTACAAAGACTGGGACGCCGGCGAAGGCAACTCGGTCCTGGTGACGTCCGACGGCGAAATCAAGCCCGGCTGGGCAACCGACCGCACCAACCTCGAGTTTTCGAGTTCCTGGTCCGCGGTTCGCGGCCGCGACGGCTCCGTCTACGTCGGCAGCGACGACGAAGGCGCGATCTATCGAATCAACGGTGGCAAGGCCACCCGCATCGCGAGTATCGAGGGAGCCATCGCCGTCGTGTCGCTGGCCGTCGGTGCCGACGGCACCCTGTACGCCGGCACCATGCCGGGCGGACAGGTCTGGGCCGTGAACCCCAAGGCCGCCGGAAAAGCTCGAAAGCTCGTCGAACTGCCCGACACCGAGACCGTCTGGGCACTGGCCTTCGGCGCCAAGCAAAAGACGCTCTACGCGGGCACCGGCCCGAACGGCAAGCTGTTCGCGATTGACGCCAAGACCGGCAAACACACGGTCGCCTTCGACACCGAAGACAAGCGCATCCTCAGCCTGGCGACCACCAAAGACGGCGCCGTCTGGCTGGGCACGTCGGAAAAGGCGCTGGTGTTTCGCTACGACCCGGCGCGCAAGTCGGCGCGCGCCATGGCGGACTTCGAAGGCAACGAAGTCACCGCCATCGCCGCCTACAACGGCGGCGTCATCGCCGCCGCCAACAAGCTGAGCGAGCCCACCAGCACCGGGCCGCGCACCAAAGCCGCCAAGGAAAAGGGTACGTCGAAGGCCAAGGAAAACACCGGAGAAAAGCCCAAGATGCCCAAGGTCGGAACGGTGCCGGGCGCCGACAAGCCTGCGCCGACCAACGCCGTGGTGCCGCGACGCAATAAGCGCAAAGGCACTGGCGCGCTGTTCCGCGTGGGAGCCGACGGCGCGCTGCAGCAGCTGCACGCCCTCACCGCAACCTATTTCACCAGCGTCGGCGTGACCGCGGAAGGCCAGGTATTCGCCGGCGCGGGCGCCGAGGGCCGGGTTTACCTGGTCGATACCGACGACAGCGTTTCGACCGCGTTCGACGTCGATGAACGCCAGGTCTCGGTCATTCTCGCCGACGGCAAGAACGTCGCCTTCGCCACCGCTGACGCTGCTGCGTTCTACCGGGCCACCGGCGCGGCGAGCAAAGCCTCGTACGAGTCGAAGGTGTTCGACGCGAAGACCGCTGCTCGCTTTGGCCAGCTGGTCTGGCACGGCAGCGGCAAGGTGGTCGTCGAGACGAGAACCGGAAACACGGCCGAGCCCGGCCTCGGCTGGAGCGGTTGGCAGGCGACCAGCAAGGCAGCTCGGCGCGGTGGACCCACCTGGGGCGGCCGCGTCGCCAGCCCGCGAGGCCGCTACATGCAGTTCCGGGTCAAGTTTTCCGGCGACCGGAGCGCCGCCGTGCGCGCCGTAACGGCGTACCACCTGCCGGCCAACCGGCCCACGGCCATCGAGTCGGTCGAGATCGAGGGCGCGAGCACCAAGCCGGGCAAACTCGTCACCACGCGCCGCAAGGGCAAGCCCCGAAGCCCCGTGATCGAGCTCGACTGGAAAGTCGATAACCCGGATGACGACGCCACCGTCTACCACCTGGCCGTGCGGCGGCAGGGCGAAGTTCGCTGGCGCAACCTCGTCACCGGCGACACGCCGCTCACGAAAAGCGAGTTCGAGTGGAACACCGAGACGTTTCCCGATGGCTACTACGAGCTTCGCGTCACCGCCGACGACAGCATGGCCAACAGCGCTGACCGCGCGAGAGAGGCCAGCCACACCACCGGGCTCTTCCTGGTCGACAACACCCGCCCGCAGCTCGCCGCGATCAAGGTGCGCTACCCGTCGGTCTCGGCACGCGCGACCGACGCCAGCAGCCGAATTGCGGAAGCGGCGTTTTCCATCGACGACGGACCGTGGCAGGTGGTCGGCGCCGCCGATGGACTGTTCGACGACCTGTCGGAGCTGCTCGACTTTCGCATCGTCGGCGGGTTGGCAACCGGCCTGCACACCCTGTCCGTGCGAGTTGCCGACGAGGCGGGCAACATCGGGTCCGCCAGCGTCAACTTCCGCGTCAAGTAGAGGCGAGCCCGGGTGCGCGCGCGCTGCTTCCCCCTCGTACCGGGTGTTGCGATCGCCATCGCGACGCTCGGCGGCAACGCGGGCGCCGCGCCGGGATCAGCCGCCGGAACGGTCTACATCGAAGCGGGCAGCCACTGGCAGTTCAGCGCGGTGACAGCGCCGCCGCTCGCCGAACAGATGGGCGCCATGACCCGCTTCTGGGCACAGCCCTCGGAAACGCCCGGCGCGGCCCGGGCTGCGGCGCCTCGACTCGCCGGCAGCGACATGCCGAAGGGGCGCAATGAAGAGTGGCGCGCCGGTCGAGCACCGCTCGGAGCGCTCGACCGCTCCGGTCGTTGCAGCTGCGCGACGCCCATCGGCGATACCCGAACCGAGCGCGTCGCGCTGCTGCGCGCTCGGCGCAGCTTTCGAGTGAGCGACGAGGTTTCCTCACTGCGCATGCTTCGACTGCGCGCTCGCTACAACGACGGCATCGCGATATCCATCAACGGCACCGAGGTTGCGCGTCGCCACGCCGCGCCCGACGCCGACTCGTTCGCCTTTGCAAAGCGCCGGCGCGGCCCCGAGTGGGAGATCATCTACATCCCCTTGCGCCCCGGCCTGCTCGAGAGTGGCGACAACGAACTCGCCATCGAGGTGCGCCCCAGCTCCGGGCGCGACGCGCCCTTCTTCGACGCTTCGCTGGAAGCCGCGGCCGCGCCTTCGCTCATCCGGGGCCCCATCGTCGGCCGGGTAAAGAGCGACAGCGCGACCATCGTGTTCGAAACGGACCTGCCCACGACTGGACTGGTTCGCTACGGCAATGCGCCAAGTCAGCTCGGGCGCACGGCATCCTCGGCCGGCGGTGGGCTTGCCGTCCGCCACGAAGTCCAGCTCGACGGCCTGCGGCCCGGCGAGCCGGTCCACTACCAGGTCGTCGCCGGCCCGGTGACCGCGCCACCACAGCGCTTCTTTGCCGCGCCGCTGCCCGGCGCCGTGCTGCGCGTTGCGATCTACGGCGACGTGCGCAACGGCCACGACGTGCACCGGCAGCTCGTGCGCGCCATGCTGCAGGACGCCCCGGACCTGATCCTCGTCACCGGCGACCTGGTCGCGCGCGGCTCCGACGAGGGCGACTGGCAAACCTTCTTCGGCATCGTCGGTGAGCTGCTCGCACGCGTCCCCTACTATCCGGCCGCCGGCAATCACGACGTGGGTCGCGCGGGCGCGCAGCGCCGCCGCCTCAACGAAATCTTTGCCATGTGGCCAGGCCCCGCGGACCGGCCCGAGTGGGGCCACTGGCACAGCTTCGACGTCGCTGGCGTGCATTTCGTCATGCTCGACTCGAACGCGTGGCGCCACGAGCCTCAGCTCGCGTGGCTCGATGCAGACCTGCGCGATGCGCGGGCCAGAGGCGCGCGCGCCATTGTTGCCAGCATGCACGACGGCCCGTGGTCGCGAGGGCCGCACGGCGGCAATCAGACGGCGGTCGACCGCTACGTTCCGGTGCTCGAAGCCCACGGAGTGGACCTGCTGCTATCGGGTCACGACCACCTGTATCAGCGCGGCCAGGTCGGCAGCATTCCGTACATCGTATCGGGCGGCGGCGGAGCGCCCCTGTACAGCGTCCGCTGTGGCGTACCGGGACGCCCCGCGTGCCGCCGCGAAGACGGCATGCAAAAGGTGAGCAGTGAGCATCACTACGCGCTCGCGACCTTTTACCCGACGCACATCGAGCTCTGCGCCCGACGGCCCGACGGGTCCCCCCTCGAGCCGTGCGTCAACCTGCCGCTTCGCTAGAAACCTGGAACAGGTATTCGTCGGAGAACTCTCCGGCGTCTACTCGTTGTCGGCAATGAACTGACGCACCTGGCTTCCGAACGTCGCCCAGTACCCCGGGATTTCGCGGCGAGTCTCGTACCGTTTGAGGGATCTTTGCGCGACTCGCAATGCCGCCGCGGCGTCACCGCGGCGACGCGCACAGCGGGCCTTCACCAGCAACGCGCGAGCCTCGTCTCGCGCGACCGCGCGCCGGGCTTCGACATCTTGCTCGAATACGCCGAGAGCCTCGTCGATCAATCGCTCGGCCTCGACGCAATCTCCCTGTCGCTCGGCAAGCTCTCCCAACCCGACGTTCTCCAGAGCGTACTCTTCGGGCCCCAGAGGCTCCGTGATTCGCTTCGCCGCCATGAGGTGCTCGCGAGCCAGGTCCAGCTTGCCGTGAGCCAGCAGTGACTCGCCGAGCTCCAGGTGCACCACACGAGCGCGCTGAGGCTCGGTCTCGTCCGCCAGCAAACGCCGGTATTGCTCTTGGGCCGCTCGATACTGCCCGCGCCACAAAGCGACCCGCGCCAGTGAGCGACGAACGGCCAGCCTGCTTGGTCCGGCCGGCGGCTGGCTCTTGGCAAACTGGCTCGCAGCGCGCTCGTACTCACGCTCGGCTCGCTCGAACAAACCGGCTTCCCGGGCCGCGTCTCCGAGGCCTTCGTACGAAAACGCGAGGCTGGGATGTTCTGGCGGCAGCGTCTTCTCCTTGATCGACAGCGACCGTTCGTGAAACTCGAACGCTTTGTCGAAATCGCCGAGCTGGGCGTAGACGAGCCCTAGATTGGCGAGCCCAACCGCAACGCCTCGGTGCATTTCGCCGAAGTGCTCTTCGAACAGCAAAACGGCCCGGGTAAACGTCTTCTCCGCGCTTTCGGACTGAAGCTTTGCAAGCTGAATCAGTCCAATGTTCATAAGGGTTCCCGCAAGCGAGGGATGCTCGGCGCCGAGCGCCCCTTCCTTGACCCGCAAGGCCGCTTCGTACTGCACCAGGGCCTCGTCGAACTCGTTGCCCGCGCGGTACCAGTTGCCAAGGTTGTTGTGGGCCCTCCCGACCTCGGGGTGGGACTCGCCCAGCGATGCCGTGAGCAAACGAAGAGCCCGCTCGAGGTCTGCGAACGCCTCCTTGCGCTTTCCCTGCTTGCGCTTCGCGTCGCCGAGACCGTAGAGCGCCCGGGCGATCAGGTGGGACGACGGATCCTGAGCGGTTTGAATCTCCACGGATCGCTCGAGTTCGGCCTCCGCCAGCTCGTACTCGCCGCGCCGGGCGTGCAGCGAACCGGCGTTGCCATGATGCTCGACAAGCGCGTCGGTGGCGCCGCTGCGCAGAGCCGCCAGAAACGACGCTTCCTTCAGGGCGAGAGCATCATCGTACCGGGCGAGCTCGGTGAGTCCCTGGACCATGCGAGCCCAGGCCAGCGCAAGCTCGCGGTCCAAACCGGCCCGAGCCGCGGGTTCTCGCAACGCGCGAGCCTTGTCGAAGCTAGCTTCGTGCTCGCCTTCCGCCCCGAGCAAGGTGACGTCCTCGAGCGCGGCAGCGACAGCGACCGGCGGGTAGTCCATACCTTCGATGGAGGCGAGAAGTCCGTCTAGCTCGGTCCGGGCTTCCGCAATGCGACCGCCACCGCGAAGTGCGCGCACCACGGCCAGCGACTCTGCGGCGGCGGCCGCCCTCTGGCGCTGCTCGGCTCCAGCCGGAACCGGCACGGCGTTCGCCAGGCGCTCGATGTCCGCACACGACGACAGAGGCGCAATGTCCGAAAACACGTCGATGGCGTTGTCCACCACGGCGGCATCCGAGCCGTCTGAGAGCACCATCAGGACGGCTCGAAGCTCGCGCCGCCGGTCTTCGAGGCAATCCAGGCGCAACGACAGCGTCTCTCGCGTTTGTTCTCCGGTGTCGAATGTCGCTCTGCACGCCTGCTGATGCTGAGTCGTCCACTCGCGTCGATAGGCGTCCACCCTCGGCGTTAGTCGGTCCAGGGTCCTGGTCGCCAGCGGAATGCCGAAACCAGACCACGCGTCTCTCAGCGCTGTTTGCTGGTTCGGCCCCCAGACCTCGGCGATTCGCTGTTCCGCGGTTTCGCAGGCGGGCTCCACACGAGCGGCTCGCCACACCTGCCAGATTCCAACGCCGAAGGCCACGAGCATGGCAAGGGCAGCCAGCTGCAGCTTGTGACGTGCGAGCCAGCGCACGACGAGTTCGAGGGATGAATACGATCTCGCCGCAACGAGTTGCCCGGCTTGAAAGCGCCGCAGCTCGCTCGCCAACTCGCCGGCGTCCCTGTAGCGGGCATTCGCCTCGTGGGCCATCGCGCGCGTCACGATGGCGACGAGATCCCGCGGTGCCGGCTGGTCAAGCGACGCAAGCGCCGGCGGCTGTACCTTCTCCCCCTGCTGGCGCCGCTGTCGGATCGTGGAGCTATCGAACGGCGGACGCCCAGCGATCAGGTGGTAAAGAATCGCTCCAAGAGAATAGACGTCGGCGCGCTGATCGACGGCAGACGCCCCGCGCGCCTGCTCTGGCGCCATGTACATGGGCGTGCCCAGCAGCGCGCCCGTGCGAGTTTTGGAGCCCGGGCCGTCCTCGCCCCCCGCATCGCTATCGGCGTCCGGCTCGCCCACGCGCTTTCCCAATCCCCAATCGATCACCATGACCTCGCCGAATTCGCCGACGACCACGTTGGACGGCTTGAGATCCCGGTGCACGACTCCCTTGCTGTGCGCGTAGGCCACGGCATCGCAGACCGCGATGGCGTTGGGCAACAGCGCGAGTCTGTCGGCGCCCGTCCGAGCGACCTTCATGACGTCGCGCAGCGACCGGCCGGAGATCAACTTCATGGTGTAAAACGGCGTTCCGTCGCGCCATTCGGTGAAGTCGTAGATGGGCACGATGCCCGGGTGCTCGAGCCCCGCGGTTAGCAGCGCCTCCCGCTCGAAACGCCTGCGCGCGGCCTCCGAGTCCGCCTGCAGCTCCTTGAGCGCGACGACGCGCTTGAGCTCGGTGTCCTCGGCTCGGGACACCACTCCCATGCCCCCGCGCCCCTGCTCGCCGATGATTCGGTAGCGATTTCCGACGCGCTCTTTCGCCCCCGCCCCCGCGTCACCGGCTTCGGGCTCGGTGACGCTAGCGGTAAGGGTGTGATCGGCTTTCGCGCCGTCGGTCTGCGTTCGACCGGTTTCATCCTCCGCCATTCCTACATACTAGTGACCTGGAACAGGTGTTGTTGGGAAATGTCCGCGGCCCATCCGCGTGATGGCGAGGCGCGAGGAGGGAGTTTGGTGGGCCCAAGTGACCGAAGAGCAACGACGCTAGCGCGTGGAGGGGCCTGGAGAGTTCTCCGACGAATACCTGTTCCAGGTCACTAGGGCGTGTCCCTTGCCTCGGGGCGGCTCTCGCGAAACGAGGTGCGAAGAGGCAACACCGGACTCAGGGCCGTCGGCGGCCGACGACGGCGTGTCATCCGAGACCTCCGGACGGCAGAAGGCCGGTCCTGCGCGTCGCGCGAGGGACCGGCCTTCGGGTGGCGAGTCGGCACGGGGCCGACGTTCGCCGTTTTGTCTGCCTGGCTAGTTGCCGCCCGAGCCGAAGCCGGGACCGGCTGCGCCGCCGCCCATCATGGGTCCGAGCTGCTGCAACACGCGCTCGAGCACTTCGGCAAAGGTCGATTCGTCCAGCGCCACGGTCACGACCAGGTCGTTGCCGTCCACGTTGACCTTCGTGCCCTGGGCCACTTTGCCCATGACCGGGTCCGCCGAGCCGACCTGGCTGAGGATCGCTGCCAGCTGCTGGCTCTGCTGCGCGGGAGCGTCGGCGTTGCCGTAGCGGGCGCGCATCTCCAGGTTGAAGCCGGCGTCGAGCTGAAGCGAGCCGAGCAGCGCCTGGGGCGGCTCGCCCTGCATCGCGGCCAGCGGGTTGTTCTCGGCGGGCGGAGCCAGCACCATCCACAGCGTGGCCGCCGTGTTGGTTTCGTCGACCAGGCCCGGCAGCGTCGGGCCCTCGGTCACGGGCGTTTTACCGGCGAGCCGATCGCCGAGGTAGGCGCCGGTGATGTCGGGGCCGGTGGGCAGGGCCATGACGGTCATGCCGGGAACCGGCCACGCCATGTACAGGGTTACGTCCTCGGCGGTGACGCCAACAACGTCCTGCTCCTCGGCAACGGCGACCTTCTCACCGTAGACCGCGGTCATGCACTCGAGGAGCGGCGCCCGCTCGAGGCTCGACTGCAGGGCGACCACGGTGGTCTCGTTTTCCTGCAGCGAGGCTCCGAGCAGCAGCGAGTCGACCGCGGTGACGAAGTCGATGTTGCACTGCTGGCGAAACTTGTCGAGCTGGGCCTCGGCCTGAGCGAGCAGCATCGGCGACAGCCGCTCGTAGAGCGAGCTTGCGCGCAGGCCGGCCAGGTCGGCGCCCACCATTACATGGGTCGTGTTGGCAAAGTGTCCGAGCGCAAAGCCCTTGGCCGTCATCGGCCCCGGAAGCGCGGGAGGCTCCGGCTCGGGCGGCGGCACTGGCTCGGCCGGTTTCTGCGAACCGCCGCACGCGGCGGCGAAGGCGAAGACCAGCGCCAGTCGCCTCACTTGCTGCTCGCCTTCTTTTCCGACGAGCGAACCATGTCGAGCAAGCGGGGAGCCGAGTAGCTCTTGAGCTTGGTCACGAAGTCGGCGTCTTTCGCTTTGCCGACCTGCGTTGCGATGGCGTCGGCCAGCTTGTCCTTGCTGCCGTACTTGTCGGTCACCGTCTTGGCGACCTCGGCGAGGCGGAGAAGCTTTTTGTTGGACGCCGACAGCAAGCGCTGCTTGAGCTCGCCCTCATCCTCGTCGCCGTTGCGCAGCGTCGCTGAGATGGAGTCGACGAGTTTGTCTTTCGAGCCATACAGCCGCTTCACAGCGGCGAGCGGGGTTTCCTGAACTGACATGGTTTCGATACCTTTTCGAAAATTCGGACGGGGAATACTGCGCGGGCAGAAGGCCCGTGTCAATGCTATTTCCGCGACTTGCGGCGCCGGCGCGATCCACGGTCCTTGGCGCTTTTTCGGTCATTTAGGGCAGTTGCCAGGCGCTCGACATCCACCGGCTCGACCGTGAGCGACGCGGACACGACGGCGCCGTCGGCCTGGACCTCGATTCGCCCCACGGCGGGCCCGAGCGCGAGCCCCTGGGCGATGACAACCAGGTTGTCGCGCTGCTGGCGCCAAAAGGCCAACACCGCAGTGGCGTCGCTCGGGCTCGCCATCACCAGCGCGACCGCCAAGCGGGACCCGGCGGCGTCGAACGTCGCGAACGCGGCAAGCGGCCCTTCGGCCACCTCGCCGTCAGTCGCCTCGACCAGCGAAGCCCCGAGCGCCGCCGGTACGCGACCGACGCCCCACAGAGCCAGATCTCGATCCACCCGCGCCAGCAGATCGAGCATGCGGTCGTTCTCGCTCACCTTTACGCCGCGCGACAGCCCGCGAACCAACCACCCTCGGTCGCGCGCCAGGACGGCCGTCTTCGGGCTGCCGTAGGCGAGCCACAGCGGCCCCGAAGCCCCGCGAACCCGAAAGAGAGGTCGGCCGTCCTCGGTAACATCCCGGTCGACGGCGCCGCTCTTGGCCATGCACGTCACCACCTCCTCGCGCGGCGGCGCGCCGTCGAAAGCAGCCAGGGCGTGCGCTGTCTCGGCGCCAAACGCGACGAAGGCCCGACCGAGACCGTCGACAACTCCGGCGCCGCAGCGCTTGCGCCACGCCGCGGCCATGGCGCGCAGCTCGCGGTCGCCCTCGAGAACCGCGTCGCGCACGGCGCGCGCCACCGGACTGGCTCGCAAGGCCGCCAGATCAGCCCCCAGCACCGCGCGAGCGTCGTCCGGCACCACCTCGAGGCCGGTCAGCGCCGGCGGCGGCACCGAGGCGCGCCTGGCGGCGGGCGCGGACGGCGGCGGGTCGTCTTTGCAGGCCGTGCTCGCGACGACGGCGAGCGCAGCGAAAACAAGGCCAGCAAAGGAGATGCGCGTCATGATCAAAAAAGGCCCGGCCTCGTTGCCGAGACCGGGCTCAATCTTTCGTCGTCGCCTCGGGATTATGCAATCCCGGAGGAGCCGAATCGCCTGCTAGAAGCCGCCGCCCATGAGCATCGGCAGCTGCGCCTTGGCCATGGCGATGATCTCCTTGACCTCTGCGTCGCTGAGGTCGATGTTGACCTTCAGATCCGCGGCCTCGGAGGTAACCTTGACCTTGTCGACGAACTTGGCCACCTGCGGCATGGCCTTGGCGCCTTCCATCTGGGTGTTCGCCTGGGTCGCCATCTTGCCGGCCTCTTCCGCGGTCTTGAAGGTCGCGACGATGTCGGCCTTGAGGCCCGAGTCGAGGCGAACCGAACCGTGACCACCGGTCGGCTGGTCAGCACCCTCCATGCCGCCGTTGGCCGCGAACCACATGGTGCCGCCGGTATCGACCTTGTCGATCATGGCCATGAACTCTTTGTTGGACGTGATGGGGTCCTTGCCCTCGACGCGCGCCTGCAGGTACGCCTTGTCGGCCTCGGGGGCGATCACGACGCCGCCGTCGGAGAAGTGAACCCAGATCGACTCGTCGCCCTTGGGGTTCTTGAAGTTCACGTACTGGCCGTCTTCCACGACCTCGACCTCTTCCTTCTCTTCGGCCGCGACCTTTTTGATGCACTCGATGACCTTGGCCTGCGGCAGGTCACCGGTGACGGACATGACCATGCCCTTGCCGCCGTCGCCCATCTTCTTGGCGTCGCCGCCGAACACGACGTTCTTGACGTTGTTGATGCCCATGCCGCAGGCGGCCTCGAACTTCTTGAGGTCCTCGGCGGCGGTCTGCTCGGCCATCGGCCACAGCTCTTTCCAAAGGGTCGAGCCGCGCATGTTTTCGAAGTTCATGCCCACGATGACGGGATTGGCGGTCGCCGGAAAGATGGCGAAGCCCGATCCGGTGCCTGCGCCAACGCCAGCCTCTTCGGCCTTTTCAGCGCCGGGGCCTTCCGCCTTTTTCTTGCCACAGCCGACGGCGACCGCCGCGATGGCGACCGACAGCGCACACACTTTCCAGAAATTCTTCGGGATCATCTAAATGTTTCTCCTGCCGCAGGGGGCAACTGCAGGCGCGCCCCCTCGAAACGCGCCCGACCGATTCGGGGAGTTGTCTTAGCATGAGGCCCCCGCGAGTCCATAGTACCGGTGGATGACGTCACGGCAAAATCTCCGTGATGCGCCACTCAGAGCGACCGCCCCCGGGCTTGCGCCGGGCCGTCCCGGAAATGTAGGAACCTGTAATGCCCTGGATACGGCGCCGCCTGCGCGGAAATGATGTTTGGGTTCGGACCGATGCGTCGGGCAAGCCCGTCAGCGGCAGCGATGGCCGTGTAGACGTTGTTTACAAGTTGAGCGCGTCGGCCAAGGTCTACCGAGCCGGCTTGCGCAATTTGGAAAAAACCGGAGATTCGGCGGATGAGACCCCGCGAGAGGCCCCCGACGGAGATCCCACCGACGCGGCGACCAAGGGAAAAAGCGGCGGCAAAAAGTCCGGTGGCCGCAGCCGCCGGGGCTCGGATCAGGTTGGCTCGGCAGCAGAGCTGCCCACACCGGCCGAAGACACCATCGTCGTCTTTACCGACGGCGCGTGCACGGGCAACCCCGGCCCCATGGGAATTGGAGTCGTCATCACGAACAACGGGGAGCGCACGGAACTCTCCGAGTATCTCGGGCCACTGGGCACCAACAACATCGCCGAGCTCACGGCCATCGGGCGCGCGCTCGAAGAGATTCCCGAGGGCGACCGAGACCGCGATGTATGGATTCATACCGACTCCGGCTACTCGATCGGCGTTCTGGACAAAGGCTGGAAGGCCAAAGCCAACAAAGAGCTCATTGCCGATATCAAGGCACTGCTGGGCGGTTTCGGGGCCGTTCGGTTCGTTCACGTGCGCGGCCACGCCGACATCCCCGAGAACGAACGGTGCGATCAGCTCGGTCGCGACGCCATCTCCCGCGGCTGCTGACCCGCGGGGAACGTGGCGCGCGTCACGCCGATGCGCCCGCGAACTCGGCCGCCGCGTCGCGCAGCGGCGCGAACTCGTAGCCGCGCGCCGCCAGCCAGTCGAGAACGTCGTCGAACGCGGCGCGCTTGCGGGCCAGGCTCGCGCGCAGGTCGGGCTGCCGGGCGACCAGCTCCGCGGGAATCTGGTCCGTCACTGCGTCGACAAGGTCGACCGCGTGCAGCTCGAAGTTGAAAAAAGGCCGGCGCGCCACGGCGGCGAGCATGCGCCGACGAAGGGCCCTGGGAGCCATCAGCAGTGAGGTGCCGATCACGGGCAGGCGCAGACGCGGGCTCACGGCCACGGGCAGCTCCCAGAGCGCCCCGCGGCCGCGGCGCCACGGGCGCTTCGGATCCATGCGGTACGGCACGGCCGGGGCGACCAGCGCCCGCGGGTCGGTAAGCACCGCGCCGCTGGGTCGGCGGGCCGCTCGCATGAGGGCCATCACGCCGAGCTTGGCCGCGTAGTAGGGCGGCGACGGAAACAGCGACGAGTCGTAGCGATACCCAAGGCGCTCGAGCACCGGAACGGCGGCGGCCGGCAAGTCGTACCCGGGCGCGCGAAAGCCAACGGCCGCGGCCCCCGCCACGTCGCTCACGGCCGCGTGTCCGCGCTCGATCTCGGCGGCAATGTCCGGCGCCGGCAGGCGCGCGAGGTCGTACGGGTGGGTGTGGCTGTGATTGCCGAGCTCGTGCCCCGCGGCCGCGGCCGCGTCGAGGGCGCCGGCGACCACCGCCGCCCCTTCGAGCTGTCGCCCGACGACGAAGAACGTGGCTCGGACGCCGCGTCTGCCCAGGGCCTCGACGAAGCGCGGCACCGCCGCCGCCACCATGCGCCCATCGAGATGCTCGGGCGCGCGCCCCAGACCGTGAATGCGAAAGTAGCAGTCGATCGGATCGAGGTCGATCGACACCGCGCACACCCGGCGCGCCGGCCTATTCGTCACGGCCCGGCCGGCCCCCCTCGAACCGAATCGCCATGGTCAACCTCGCCAGGTTGCGAAGCACGTTCGGCACCCGGCGCACCAGGTTGGTCGACGGCGGCCGCTTCTCGGCGACCGCCACGGGGATCTCGACCGTCGCGATGCCGGCGCGCCAGGCGCGGATGACGAGTTCGCTGGCGAACAGGTCCCGGTCGACGACGCAGGCCTGCACCACCGGCAAAAGTGAAGCCCGACGGAAGGCCTTGAGGCCGTGGGTGTCGGTCCCGCGAAAGTCGACCGCGACCCGCAACAGGCCGTTGATCACGCGAGTGGCAAGCCGCCGAAAGGCGGGCCGATCGTCGCTGGCGCCGCGCATGACCTTGGAGCCGACAACGAGCTCCGCCGCTCGATGCTCCAGCAGATCGAGAGCGCGCCCGTAGAAGTCGGTGTCGCAAAGATCGATCTCGTCGCAGATGACCAGCTCGCCGCGCGCGCTTTCGATGCCCGCGCGCAGGGCGGCACCGTAATTCGGTTCGCCGTACGACAGGACTCGCACGTTGTCGAACTCGTCGGCGAGGGTCTCGGCGAGGGCCACCGTCCGATCGCGGCTGCCGTTCTCGGCCAGGATGATCTCGTAAGTCCACGAAAACCGCTCGAGGTCGCGGCGCAGTTCGAGCACGGCCGACCTGACGATGCCCTCCTCGTTGTAAACGGGGATGACGATAGATACGTGTACGGAACTCATGGTCGGGGCACGGCGGTGGCCGCCCGGGCGGCCGCGTCGCGGCCGGCGAGGATACAGTCTTCCATGGAGTTGTAGGTCCACGAACCGTAGCGTCCACACGAGGCCACGCGCCGCTGCTCGAGCCACCCGAGCAACGACCTGGTCGCCGGATAGTAGTTGTCGTCGAACACGACGTACGCGTAGCGCAGCTCCTCGAGGTCGGCGAACAAGACGTCGTCGGCCCGCTCGACGATGCCGGCCTCGACCAGCCCCGCGACCGAGTCGGCGACGAGTCGATCCCGGCGCTGCGCGTCGTCGAGCGGGCCTCGATCGGCGAGTTCGACATACAGACTGCCGCGCCCGGCCGGCGCCATGGACGGAACCGCGTTGCTGTAGATCCCGACCCGGTAGAACGGAAAGCGCTCTTCGGGAGCGTACATCCAGTGAAAGTCAGTGCGTACCGGCGCGCGGGTGGCCACGTTGAGATAGCGCACGGGTGTGCACCGCAGTTGCTGGGCGACCGCCGCAACGTCGTCGGGCAGCCCGCGCACGCGGCGCAGAAGCTCGGGCAGGGGCATGGTGTTGACGAGATAGCGAAAGCGAACCACGCGGCCGCCGGCCGACAGCTCGCGGCGCTCGAGGTCGACCCAGTCGACGGCACTTTGCAGATGCACAGCGCCAGCGCCACGCCGAGTGATGCCATCGAGGCGAGCGGCGAGCGCCCGCGTGACGCGTTCGATGCCGCCCTGGCGGGGGTAGCGAAAACTCACGTTGTACCCGAGCTCTTCGAGATTTCCGCCGACGGCGCCGCGCACCACTTGCTCGAGGCTCGGCCGCGGCACGAAGCGCGTACACCACTCGGCGGTGATTTCCCGCGGGTGCACGCCCCACAACTTGTGGTTGTAGGGAACCATGAAGTGTCGCGAGATTCCTTCGCCGAAGGTTTGCAGGCAGAACTGTTCGAAGTCGGCGACATCGGGCTCGCCCCCGGCCTGGCGCCGGTGCCAGGCGCGAACGAAGCCGAGCAAGCACTCCTCGACGACGTCGGCGGGCAGCCCGTGCAGATTGGCCTGGAACGGATAGCGGGTGAACCGCCCGTGAGAAAACACCCGCGACTTGCGCTCGACCTCGACCATCTGCTCGCCGGGCAGCAGGTCGTCGATGAGGCCTTTGGTGTAGTCGTCCCGCAGGTGCAGCCAGTGACCGGTCTTGTCGAAGAAGAAGCCGTCGCGCTCGTCGGTGCGCGCGTGGCCACCGAGACGTTCGTTCCGCTCGAACAACGCCCAGCCGATGCCGCGGTCACCGAGGTGCAGCGCGGTCGAAATGCCCGTGAGCCCGCCGCCGAGCACAGCGACGTCCACCGCGTCGTCCGCCGAGCCCGGCGCAAGAGCGTCGCCCGAGGCCTGGCTCGTGCCGGCGCTGTCCGTCGAGTCGCGGCGAACCATAGAGCGCACCTTACCCGAAACCCGGGCGCGGCCAGAGCCGTGAGCCACCGGACCGAAAGGCGGTCAGCGGCCCGGTTTTCTTGCCTGGCGGAGCCAAACGTCCCACGATGTCGGCAGTGGCCGTGACGCGCAGGGACACCAAGGAGCCGGTCGCCCGGCCCGAGACCCCCATCGAGGTCGGCCCGTCGGCCGCCAGCGATGACTCGCGTCCGCGCAGCGAAGGCGTCCCGGTCGCCCCGAGTACCGAGGCCGCCGACAACGGCGACGGCGACCGCGACGACGACCGCGGGCCGGACGAGCAAACTGCCGTGGGGGGCGAGCCGCCGCTCGACGATCTCAACGAGGCCTTCGCCCGCGCCGCCGCCGTCGTCCGCGCCAGAGAAGGCGCCACGGAAGCGTCCGACTCGTCACCGGCCGCCGAGCATCGGAGCAACGACGACTCGGTGCCCGTGTTCGAAGCCTCGCGCCCCCTGGCCGCCAACTCGTCCGCCCACGCCGCCCGAGGGTCAGCTCTCAGCGAGCCGGCGCCGCTGCCGACGCGACGGCCCGCCCCCGCGCCGAGCGCGCCCCGAGCGCGCACGCAGACCGCCAGCGACACCTCCGCCGAAGAGCCGCGGGCGCCCGACGCCGAGGGCCCGCCGTCCGCGAGCGACGACGACAACGACGACGACTTTGCGCCCCGCCCCTCGCGGGCGCAAACCCGCTCCGTCGGCGACTACGGCGTCGACAGCCGCCGGCGCCTCGCGACCCGGGCCGAGACCGTCGCGCCGTGGCAACGTCCGCGCCGAGCGACCAACCCGCCCAACCCCACCGAGCGCGCGGCAGAGGCCCTCGCCGTGCATCGGCGACGGCGAACGCCGCGCTATCGCAGCCTGCTGTGGCGCTGGTTCGCGTCGTGGTTTCGCCGCCCGACGAGCGCGGTGTTCGCGCCCTTGCCGACCGTGAACCCCGGCCAGCTGTCGGTGAGCTTTGCCGGGCACGCGAGCGCGCTCGTGCGCTACCACAACCTGTCGATCGCCTGCGACCCGATGCTCGGCTCGTGGCACAAGGGCATTCGCCGCAGCCAGCAGCCCGGCCTGTCCCCGGCCGAGTTCGCCGACGTCGATCTCGTGCTGCTGTCGCACGCCGACCCGGTCCACATGCACCGCGAGACCCTCGCCCAGCTACCGCGCGCGGCCACCGTGGTGCTGCCGCCGCAAACGGCGCAAAACGTGAGCGACCTCGGCTTTGCCCGGGTAATCGAGCTGGGCATCGGCCAGTCGCTGCAGCTGCGCCGAGTCGATATCCGCACCACGGCCACCCGCCACACCGGCCGCGGCGACACGAAGGCGCTGTCGTACGTCATCCGGGGCGAGGGACCGAGCGTCTTTTTCTGCGGCGACAGCGGCTACTTCTCCGGCTTCGCGGAGATCGGCCGGCGCTACCAGCCCGACGTCGCCCTGCTGCCGATTGGCGGCTACTCGCCCCGGTCGTTTCGCGACCGCCACATGAGTCCGCTCGACGCGCTCAACGCCTTCGAAGACCTGCAGGCGCGGGCGCTGGTTCCGATCCGCTACGGAGCCTTTCCCCTGTCCTACGAACAGCTTCACGACCCGGCGCGCTGGCTGGCCGAACTGATCCACGAGCGCGATCTCGACCCGTACGTCGCGCCGCTCGAGCCCGGAGCCTCGCGCATCTTTACGCTGCCGCCCGGCGAGCGCGGGCGGGCGCGGCGAGCGTCGTCGCGCCCGTAGGGACGATCCGTTGAAGGCACTCGAACGACGCGGCGGCGCGGCGATCGCCGCGCTAGCCCTGGCGGCGGCGGTTCTGCTGCTCGGGCGGCTCGGCGCCTACGGCTTCTGGGACCCGCACGAAATCGCCATCGCCGACGACGCCAGCTCCATCCTGGAAGGCGCGTCGCCGGCCGACGTGGTTGCCGACCGCCCTCGGTTGCCCGTCGAGATCGTCGCCGCTGGCGTGCGCGTTTTCGGCGCATCGGAGCTCGGGGCGCGGTTGCCCCTGGCCATTCTCGGCATTCTTGCCATCGTGGCGACCGCGTTGCTCGCGAGCCGCCTGGCCGGCCGCGCGGCCGGGCTCGTCACCGGGGCGGTGCTGGCCACCAGCCCCCTCGCCCTGCTCGGGGCGCGAATTCTGACCGGCAACATCGCCGTCACCGCCGGCGGCGCCCTGTTGGCCCTGGGCGCCGCCGGTCTGGCCTGGTCCAGCGATCGCCGGCCCGTGCTGATCGCCGGCAACGCCGGGGCCGCCATCGCCGGAGCTCTGCTGGCGGCCGGCGCGGGCGGCGGGCTGGTTGGCGTCTTTCCGGTGCTGGGCGGGCTCGCCATCGCCCTGGCTCTGGCGTCCCGATGGGACGGCGAGCGACGGCGGCGACTCCGCGTGGCCGCGGCGGTGGTCGGCGCGGCCGCCCTCGCCTCGATTGTGTACGCCTTCGCCGGCGCCGTCGACTGGGTGGCCGCCCAGCCGGGCGACCGCGCTCTCTTCGGCAAGACGCTGGCCGCCGCCAAGGACGGCCACGCCTCCCTCGGCGGCGCCTGGCGCGCCCGCGTCCCGGAAGACCGCACCTGGAACCTGCTGTTCGAAAACGTGGCCTTCGGATTGTTTCCGTGGGTCGTTTTGGCCCCGTTTGCCCTTCGCTGGGCCGGCCGGTCCGACGGCGGGCCACCCGGCGTGCGCTTTGCGGGCGCCTTCGCGCTTTGCTGGGCCGTGCTCGGCTGGCTGGCGGCCACGGTGTTTGCCATCAAGGTGCGACCGGTCGCCTATCCGGCGGCGCCGGCGATCGCCCTCGCCATCGGGCTGTGGCTGTCGCGACGAGACCGCGACGAGGCCGGCGGACTGCCCCTGGCCGGGGCGGCGGTGGCGCTGTTCGCGCTGATTCTCGCCCGCGACCTGCAGGTGTTTCCGGCCGAGCTTCCGGCCGTGGCGCTCGACGGCGGCACCTTCACCTGGCCCAAGGACCTGTGGATTCTCGCCCTCGTTCCGCCGGCATTTGGGGTCGCGTTCGCCGCCGTCGCCGGCCTGGCCGTGGCCCGCCCGGCCTCGCCCGAAGAGCCCGCGGGACGCCTCGAGCAACTGCTGGCTCCGGCCCGGCGGGCCACAGCGGCGCTCGGGCGCCACGGCGTAGCGGCCATGCTCGCCACGGCCGCGTTGTTCGCGCTGGCGCTGTCGTGGCTGTACTTGCCGGCTCTGTCCAGCCAGATGTCCTACAAGGCGCTGTTCGACCGCGTGGCGGCCGTGGCCGACAGCGAGGCGCCCCTTGGGCTCTTCAACATGCGCGGCAGCGGGGCCCGCTACTACGCCGGCGACTCCGCGTCGATGCTCGGCAATCGCAACGAGCTCGCGCAGTTTCTCCAGCGCGACGAGCGGGTGTTCGCCCTGGCGCCCCGCAGCGAGCTTTGTCCGTTGCACCAGGGCGCCGCTCGGACCGGCGGCAACGTGTTCGTTCTGGACGACGACAACGACAAGTTCTTGCTGCTGTCGAATCAGCTGGCCGACGACGAGGTCGATCGCAATCCGCTCGCCCAATCGATTCGCCGCTCGCCGCCGCCGGCGAGCACCGTCGGCACGCCCATGTCGGTGATCTTCGACGACACCATCGAGCTCATCGGCGTTAGCGCCCCCGGCTCGGTCCCGCGGGGCTCGACGTTCGAAATGACGCTGGTTTTCCGCGTTATCAAGCGGCCCCGGCGAAACTGGCGCGTGTTCGTCCACTTCGACGGCGGCGGCGTCCGCTTTCAGGGCGACCACCACCCCCTCGACAAATCGTGCGGCACCGCCCGGTGGCAGCCCGGTGACTACATCGTCGACCGATTCGAAGTCACGGCCGGCAACGTCGCCTACGGGCGCACCGAATACCGAATCTGGGCCGGCTTCTTCACCGGCGCGGCGGGCAACTGGACCAACATGCCAGTCTCGAAGGGCCAACACGACGACGCAGATCGCGTAGCGATCGGTACGATTTCGCTCAGGTAGCGGGGCGAGGTTACGAGAACGCGCCCTTTTCGCCGCAATTTCGCCCCGGGCCCAGGATCGAGAAACCCCCTTGCGCCGCGGATCCACGTCGGGCTATGACGCGAAGGCTGGGCAACTTCGGCAATGACCACGGGACGACGGCAGAGCACGGCAGGAGCGGATTTGAACGTCGCGACAGATGACAGGCGCCGCGCACCGCGCGTGTTCGTCGACTTCGAGGTCGACTTTGGGGACAGCAGCAACTTCCTGTTCGCCTCCATTACCGACCTCAGCGCAACCGGGATTTTCGTTCGAACGACCACGCCGGAGCCACCGGGCACGCACCTGAACCTGCGGTTTTCGCCGGGTAGCAGCGAGTGCCTCGAGCTCGAAGGCGAGGTCATCTGGGTCAACGCCTACCGGCCCGGCGACAACGACAACCTGAACCCGGGCATGGGCATTCGATTCATCGGACTGACCGCCGACCAGCGCGAGCGACTCGCCGAGCTGGTGCGCACGTTCGCGTACCTCGACGACTAGCCCCGCGACGACTCGCCCCCGCCACGACTAGCCCGGAACGACTAGCCCGAAACAATGGCCAACACCGGCACCTGCCCGTACTGCGGCGCCGACCTACCGCCGCGCAAGACCAACAAGGCGTACCCGTTTTGCTCGGAGCGCTGTCGCATGGCGGACCTGAGCAAGTGGCTCGACGAGGACTACCGGGTCCCCGACCGAGCCCCGGAAGAGATGTAGCTCGGTTCGCCGGCCCTTTCGGGCGAGCGGCCTCGCGTCAGTTCGGCTTGTCGAGGCCGTAGTAGGCGCACTTCTGGATCAGGTTCGAGCGACTGATGCCGAGCTCTTTGGCGAGCTGGCTCTTGTTCCAGTGAGTGCGAATCAGGCCCTTGTGAATGACCTCGGCCTCGATGGCCTCGACGGCTTCCTTGAGCGTGCCCGCCTTTCGGGCGGCGGTGCGCGCCGGGCTCGGCGGCGGCGCCAGTGCCGCATCGCGAAGGCGCGTGGACAAAAGGTCCACGCCCAGCTCTGCCTGGCCGGCCCCGAGCACCACCATGCGCTCGACCTCGTTCTCCAGCTCGCGAATGTTGCCGGGCCAGTGGTACCGCTGCATCGCCGCGACGGCCTCGGCCGACAGGGTCGGCGACGAGCCGTCGTCGAGCGGGTGCTTTTTCAGAAAGTAGGCAACCAGCAGCCCCAGGTCTTCCATGCGGTCGCGCATGGGCGGGACCGCGATCTTCAGCACGTTGATGCGGTAGAAGAGGTCCTCGCGAAACTCACCGCGCTCGACCATGCCCGCCAGGTCCTTGTGCGAGGCCGCCACGACGCGCACGTCGACCTGGACCGGCCTGGTCGCCCCGACCGGGGTAAAGGTGCCTTCTTGCAGAACCCGCAGCAGCTTTACCTGCAGCTGCGGCGACATGTCGCCGATTTCGTCGAGGAAGAACGTGCCGCCATCGGCGACCTCGAACAGCCCCTTGGTGTCTTTGACCGCGCCGGTAAACGCGCCCCGCATGTGGCCAAAGAGCGAGCTCTCGAGCAGGTTGTCGTTGAAGGCCGAGCAGTTCTGAACCACGAACGGCCGCTTGCTGCGCGGCCCGTTGTAGTGAATGGCCCGGGCGATCAGCTCTTTGCCGGTGCCGCTCTCGCCGTGAATCAGCACCGTCGACTCGGACCGCACCACCTTGTCGAGCAGGTCGAACAGCTCGCGAATCGCCGGCGACGCACCGACGATGCCGTAGCGCCCGGACGCGTCGGCGCCGGGGGCCAGAGCCTCGAGCCCCGACTGCTGGCGACGCCGGTTGGCGTGGTGTTCCATGACCTCGCGAGCACCGAGCTCGACCAGGTCGGCCAGCTGATCGAGGGCCGCGTCCGACAGCCGCGGAATCTGATCTCCGGCGCTTTCCAGGCCCCTGGCTTCGTCGGGCGCGAACTCGCGCACTTTGCGCAGCAAGTCGGACTGGGCCGTCGACGAAAGGGCGCTGCGCGCGTTGCCGCCGGTGAACAAAAACCCTGCGAGCTCGTCATCGAGGTGAATGGGCGCCGCCACGAGATCGAAGCCCAGGTGGCACTGATGCACGATGACGCGACGCCGCCGCGCCGACTTCATTCGGTCGCGCACTTCCTTGACGCTTTCGTTGCACCGGCGAAAGCCCTCCTTCGAGAACAGCGCGGCCCGGCAGAACGGGTTTTGCGAGGGAATGATCTTTCCCTCGGCGTGGTCGAGCACCCACCCTTTCGCGTCGGAGAAGGCAAGCTCGAGCCCCCACCACTTGCGGATGATGGAGCGCAGCATCTGCACGGCGTGCAGGTTGCGGTACTGCTGGAGGTCCGCCACGAGGCCGGGGATATTACACAGGTCGGGGGCCGACAGGTCAGGGCGAATCGGGTTTTCCCGTGGACCAGGTCGAACCCACGCGCGCGACCCGACCATCGCGCTCGAGCTTTTGTAGGTGAGCCAGCAACGACCGCTCGGCGAGAGGGTGCAGCGCCGGCGGTACGTCGTCGTAGACCCGCGGCACCAGCTCCGCGGCCGACCCGGCACCGACCGAGGCGACCGCCTCGAACACTTTCCGTTCGCGCCACAATCGATGCTCGACGTAGGTATCGATCTTGCGTTTGGCGTCGGCGATAGCGAGGCCATGAGACGGCAGCAGCGCGCTGGGTGACAGATCGCGCAGTCGTCCCAGCGACGCCAGGTATGCCGCCATGTCGCCTTCGTCCGGGTCGACCACAATGGTGCCGACGCTCGCCACCATGTCGCCGGCAATTACGTGGCCGGTGTGCTCTTCCAAGAAGCACAGGTGACCGGGCGCGTGGCCCGGTGTGAACACGGCGCGCAACCGGCGCTCCGGATCGCCGGGCAGCTCGACGATGTCTCCATCGTCGATCGTGCGCGCAATCTCGACCTTGTCACGCACCAGCTCGGCGGTAATGGCGTGGGCGGCAACGCCGACCCCGAGGCGCTTGGCCAGGTATGCGGCCCCGCCGACGTGATCGACGTGGTGATGCGTGAGCAAGATCTCGCGAACCCGTCGCCCGCCGCGCGCAAGGTCATCCAGGGCGCGGTCGAGCACATCCTGCTGATCGCTGTACGGCGACGCGGGATCGATCACGACCACGTCCTGCGTCCCAACGACGTAGCAGTTCGTGTGAGTAGCCGGCGGCAACGTGGGGGTGCGCACCGGACAAACCGCAATGCCGCAGGCCAGCTCGTACAAGCGCGGGGCGGCCGCCTCTTCCGCCGCCTGCTGCTCGCAGCGCGCCCCGGCGCCGGCCATGTCGGGCAAACACGCTCGCAAAACCCGGACGACCGGCGTCGGCACCAGCCACTGTCCGCGCTCGAATCGCGCGATGGCCTCGCGCGGCGCAATCCACTCGCTGCCGTCGAGCTCGCCGTCGCCGAGCTCCCAGGAAGCCGCGCAGTCGGCCGGGCACTCGACGAGAAAGTAGGTTGCGTCGAAGCGGATGGGCGAAAAGTCGGGGGTCACCCAGCGGCCGGCATATTCGAACCGAGCGGCGTCCAGGGGCACCGACGCGCCCAGCTCCTCGCGCAGCTCCCGAGCGGCGGCGGCAATCTGGTACGCCTTTGGGCCCGCCGCGCCGCGAACCTCCGCTGCGCGGTCTCCAGGCTCCAGGGTGCCGCCCGGGATCGACCAGAAACCACCGAAGAAGCGTGATTCAGGGCTTCTCCGGCCGAGGAGAACTTCAACGCCATCAGCCGATCGCCGCCACAGCAACGCCGCGACTGCCGCTGTGGGTGACGCAGGCGACATGGCCACACAGTAACAAAACCGAGGGCCTGTAAGTCCGACTCACGATGGGTTACGGGAGCGGCGGAGCCGGGCCAAAAGTGCGTGACGAGCAAAACGGCCGCGCGTACAATGAGTCCGATTGGCCGCCAATGGTGAGCGTCAAAGCCCGCAAGATCCGCGACCACAACGCAGAGCGTTCTACGGTTGCAGCCGGCCGCGAATACACCGGCTATCTCATTAGCTACCCGGTCGTGGGTCGCGGCATGGTGATTTTTCGCGATCCACACGGGCACCGGATGATCACGACGCCGGTTCGCCGCGTGCTCGGGGAACCGAGTCGCACCGAGCTGTACGTCGAGACCGAGAACAGCGTGTACCGCCTCCAGATCGACGGTGACCCGCGCTTTCCCGAGCTTCCCGAGCCGCGGATCGCTCAGGCCGACGAGCTGGCCGGCGGCGCGTCCTGACGCCGCCGTCTCGCGGGGCGACCGCAGAGGCCGCCGTCAGGCGATCGCGACAGCCCCATCGTCGGCTGGTCGACGACGACCTGCCCCACTCCGGAGCGTTTTTGGCGCGCCAGCGGCGCAAAAAGGCAGTCGAAGCGATCCACTATGGATCGAGCCATTGCGGATCGGTCGAAAGGGGGATTGATCCATTTTTGACCGGCGATATTTGAGTAACAGTCGATACATTGCCTAACGTGTCGGATCTTCGGGCTGTCGCGAACTGGCCCGCAAGTTGCTGTTACCTCCCTCAGGTCACACGGGGAACGCATGTCGCTACGAATCCGATTTTGGGGAGTCCGGGGGTCGATTCCATCGCCCGGTCCAGCCACCGCGCTGGTCGGCGGCAACACGAGCTGCGTGGAGGTTCGCTGCGGCGACACGCTCGTGATACTCGACGCCGGTACCGGCATTCGCAGGCTGGGCGACGCGCTGACGGCCCGCGGCGAAGCCGTGAAAGCCCACCTGCTGTTCTCCCACGTTCACTGGGACCACATTCAGGGGCTCCCGTTCTTTTCGCCGCTGTACCGCCCGGACACGCACCTCACCGTCCTGGGCTCACCGTCGGGCGCGACCATCGACGAGGTCCTCAACCGGCAAATGAGCGCGCCGGTATTCCCCGTGCCTCTGGCCAAGGTGCCCGCGTCTATCGAGACCGGGCCGATCCCGAGCCAGTTCGACATCGGCGACATGACGGTCCGCGCCGCCGAGCTGTTCCACCCCGACCGAGTCTTTGGCTACCGAATCGATTGCGGCGGACGCTCGGTCGTCTATGCGACCGACGTCGAGCACCCCAGCGATGGAACCGTCGACGAACGCCTCGTCGAACTCGCGGCCGGTGCCGACGTTCTGATCTACGACGCGCAATACACGCCCGAAGAGTACGCCGGACGCGTCGGCCCGAGCCGGCGCGGCTGGGGCCACTCGACCTGGACCGAGGCGTTGCGCGTGGCCGATGCGGCCCGCGTCGGCAAGCTGGTGCTGTTTCACCACGACCCGACCCGAGACGATGCCGCGGTCGCGGCGATCGAGGCCGCCGCCGCAGAGGAGCGGCCCGGCACCGTGGCGGCCCGGGAAGGGCTCGAGCTCGCGCTGGCCTCCCGCCTCGATCGAGCCGCTGCCTAACCGTGTTACGCTAGCTCCCGTGAGCCAGACGCGCGACCGCCCGTCGGTCTTGCTGGCCGTTGGGGAGCTGCTGCGCGCCGAGGTCGATATCGATGCGCTGTTTACGCGTATTGTCGACCTGGTGGTGGAAGCCATGGACGCCGACCGGGCGACCGTCTTTCTCATCGACCGCGATACCGGCGACCTCTACTCGCGCTCGGCCAAGCTGCCCGAGCTGCCCGAGATTCGCTTGAAGATCGGCCAGGGAATCGCCGGCTACGTCGCCATGTCCGGCAAGCCGGTGGCCACCGACGCAGTAGCCCGCGACAAGCGCTTTCTCGAGGATATCGACGAGCGCACGGGCTACACGACCCGGTCGGTAGCCGCCGTTCCCGTGTTCGAGCACGGCTCGGCGTCCACGCGGTCCGTGGTGGGTGTGCTGCAGGTGCTCAACAAGCGCAACGACGAGTCTTTCGACGCCGAGGACATCGAGCTGCTGTCGGCTCTGGCTGACCAGATCGGCGAGGCCCTCGCCCTCGCCTCGGTCGGCACCGGTGGCGAAACCGGGGTCCGCTACAACAAGATCGTGGGCGCCTCGCCGCCCATGCTCGCGGTCTACGACCTCATCGAAAAGGCGGCCCGAACCGACGCCACCGTGCTGATTCTCGGCGAAAGTGGCACCGGCAAAGAGCTCGCCGCGCGCGCCATTCACGTCAACAGCCCGCGCAGCGGGGGTCCGTTCGTCAAAGTGGACTGCACCTCCATTCCCGAAGGCCTGATGGAGGCCGAGCTGTTCGGCCACGAGCGCGGGGCCTTCACCGGCGCGGAGCGCACGGTCGTCGGTCGCTGCGAAAAGGCCCATGACGGCACGCTGTTCCTCGACGAGATCGGCGAGCTGCCCCTGGCGCTGCAGGCAAAGCTTTTGCGCTTCGTGCAGGATCGGGAGATGGAGCGCGTGGGCGGCCGCCAGGTGATCTCGGCAAACGTTCGCCTGGTCGCGGCGACCAACCGCGGCCTCGAAGACATGGTCAAGCGAGGCACGTTTCGCCAGGACCTGTACTATCGACTCAAGGTGGTCGAGTTGCGCCTGCCGGCGCTGCGAGATCGCGGCGCCAGCGACATCGACACGCTAGCCCGCCATTTCCTGGCCATGTACGCGCGCAAGCACGGAAAGCCCGCTCAGTCGATAGACCCGATTGCGCTGGCCATGCTGCGCAGCCACCGCTGGCCCGGCAACATTCGCGAGCTCGAACACTGCATCGAGAGCGCCGTGGTGTTCTCGAACGGCCCGGCCGTGTTGCCCGTTCACCTGTCGCTGCCCCACGAAGCCGCCGATGTCGCCGAGTGGGAGGAGTCGAGATCGCACGACACCATGCCGTCGGGGATGTCCCTGGCCGATGTGGAGAAGCGGTACATCGAGCGCACCCTGTCGGACTGCAACGGCAACCGAACGCGGGCCGCGAAAGTGCTCGGGATCGGCCGCAACACCCTGAATCGAAAGATCAAGCAATACGGCCTCACCTGATATTGGGGGCGCCGCGCCGTCTGCTATAAGGACCCGGTCCGTGAGCAGTTTGTTCGACAAGCGGTTCGTCCTGGTCGTCGGCAAGGGCGGCGTGGGCCGCAGCACCGTGGCCGCCGCGATTGCGGCCCGAACCGCGGCCGCCGGGCGCAAGACCCTCCTGCTGCAGGCCGGCGCCCGCGACCGCTACGCCAGCTTCTTTGGCTCGTCGGCGCACGTCGGCCACGACGGCGTCGAGCTCCGCCCCGACCTGCACGCCATCAACACCAATCCGGCCGACGCGCTGCACGAGTACGGGCTCATGGTCCTGCGGTTCGAGCGCGTCTACAAAATGGTGTTCGAAAACCGAATCACCAAGTACTTCTTGCGCGCCATCCCCGGCCTCGACGACTACTCGATCCTCGGCAAGGCCTGGTACCACGTCGAGCAAAGCCGCTTCGGCAACCCGGTGTGGCCCACCGTGGTCTTCGACATGCCGGCGAGCGGCCATTCGCTCTCGATGCTCAAGATTCCGTCGGTCATCACGGACACCGTGCCCGAGGGGCCGCTGACCCGCGACGCGCGCACCATCGAAGCGCTCCTGCGCGACCCGGCGCGCACCGCCGTGGTGCTGGTCACACTGGCGGAAGAGATGCCGACCCGCGAGGCCATCGAGTTCGCCGAGCACTTTCGCCAGCTCGGAATGCCGCTTTCGCACCTGGTCATCAATCAGGTGTTTCCCTCGCATTTTCCGGTCGGCTCGACCGCTCACTCGGTCCTGGACGCCCTGGGCCGCAGCCCGGGCCCCCTCGACTCCGACCTCGACCACCTCGTCACTCACGCGGCCCTGGCCCGGAGCCGCCGCGAGCTCAACGACCAGTACCTGGCTGAGCTGCGTCGCACCATCGACGCGCCCACCGCCGAGCTGCCGTACCTGTTCGTCCCGTCGCTGGGCCCCGACGACATCGATCTTCTGGCCGGCCGGCTGTACGACCAGTTTTCCGACTCGTGATACCGTCGGGTACGTGCGCGGCGCACCGAGTCTCCTCATCGCCCTTGCGCTCGCGGGGTGCACCAGCGTGTCGACTGTTCGGCTGCAGCCGGAGACGGTCGACGTCGGCGAAGGCCTGCGCCCGGTCGCGGGAATCCAGGCCAACGCGACCAGCGCCTACGTGCTGTTCATCCCGCTGCCCGGCGGCGCCGAACTCGACAACGTCGTCAACCGGCTGCTCATCGTAACCGCCAAGACGGTGGGCGCCGACAAGATCGCCCAGCTCGAATTCGAGGTGACTCCCTCGGGCGGGGTCTGGGCCCTGCGCAAGCTGCTCGGTTGGCGCTCGGCGCGAGCCAGCGGCATTGCCGTCCAGGTCATCGACCCGCCGCCCGATCCCGATGCGGACCAGGGCCCCGAGTCCCCCCCGCCAGGGGCTCCTTCCGGAGAGTGACGGAGTGCGGCCAGGCATCGCCCAACGGGCTCGTACGACCCGGCCGGCTCCCGGCGCGGGGAGCCGCGGCCCCATGAGCGCATTGCTGCGCTGGGCCCTCGCCGGCGTCCTCGCCAGCGCGCTGGCGTTCGCATCCGCGCCGGACGCGGCCGCCCAGGAACGCGCCCCCGGCGCCACCATCGGCCAGCGCATTGCCGTCTGGCAGATCGACGCGCTCGGTATCGATCAGGAAATCGTCGACCGCCTCGAGTCCCTGTTTCGCTCCGAGCTCGAGCGCCTGGCCGGTCCCCGCATCCCCTCGCGCCGGGAGGTCGACAGCAAGTTGGGCCGGTCCAAGCTGCGCCGCTGCCCGGGCGACACGAAGTGCCTGGCGGCCATCGGCGCCGAGCTGGGAGTCGACCTGGTGGTCTCGGGCAACGTCGGCCAGCTCGGCGACTCGTACATCGTCAACCTCAAGCTCATTCGCGTTGCCGACGAGAGCGAGGTGCGGCGCGTCGCCACGCGCCCTCTGTCGGGCACCCCCGACGAGCTCATCGAGGCGGTGCGCGTCGCCGCTTACGAGCTGGTCGCCCCCGAACGCCTGCAGGGCGCCGTGGCCATCCTGACGGACCTGGTCGGAGCCGACGTGCGCCTCGACGGCAAGCGGGTCGGCAAGACGCCCCTCGCCGGCCCCCTCACCGGCCTGTCCCTGGGCGAGCACAAGCTCAGCGTGACCGCCGACAACCACACGCCGTTCGAGACCGACGTGCGCGTGCGGTTCCAAAAGACCACGCGCGTCGTGGTCAACTTGATTCGCGCCGACCTGCCGCCGCCCGGGGTCGTGTTCGACCCGACGCTGCCCCCGGTCGAGCGCGAGCGGCGCCCCTGGTATTCGTCCCCCTGGGTCTACGCCGGGGTTGCGGTTGCCGCGATTGCCATCGGCGGCGTTATCGGCTGGCAGCTCGGCGGCGACGACGTCATCGACTGCGGCGCATCGCCGGAGGCCTGCCAGTGATCGCCCGGCTGCGCGCGCTGGTGGTCGGCTTGCTGCTTGCGACCGTGGCTGCCGGCCCGGCGGCCGCGCAGCGAGCCCCCAAAGGCAACAGGCCCGCCAAGGTCGTGATTGCGCCGCTCACCACCCTCGGTGACCTGGCCAGCTCGAAACGCACCCAGAGCATTGCCCGCGCCATCGGCCGAGGCGTCGCCGCCGTTCCCGGCATGGAACCGCTGCCGAGCAAGCAGGTCAACGCGGCCCTGCGCAAAGCCAAGCGCGCCCGGCTCAACGCGTGCGACGGCGACGTCGGCTGCCTTGCCGAGGCCGGAGCGCTCGTCGGTGCGCGCTACGTGGTCGCGTCGGAGCTCGGCGGTCTCGGCGACGCCCAGGTGGTCTTCATGAAGGCGGTCGACGTGGCCAATCGCAAGGAGCTCGCGTCGACCACGCTCGAAGTCGGCGACGAAATCTCCCGCGATGCCGCGCGGGCGGCCGCCTACCGGTTGCTGCGCCCCGGCGACTACGTCGGCCGACTCCAGCTCGCCATCGACGTCGAAGGCGCGACCGTCTACGTAGACGGAAAAGCCGTCAAGGTGACCAAGGACGCACCGCTGGCGCTGTCCGTCGGCACCCACGCGCTGCGCATCACCCACCCGGAGTACCGGGACTTCGTCCGGTTCGTCGAGGTGGGCTTTGACGAAAACAAATCGCTCGACGTGGGCATGCAGGCGTTTCCCATCATCACCTCGGAAATGAAGCAGCGCGAGGCCGAGTTCCTCTACGACGAGTCCGGCCGACGCATCGTCGAGGTCACTCCCTGGTACCGCGAGTGGTACACGGTCGCCGGCGCGGGCGCGGTCCTGCTCGCCGGCAGCATTCTCACCTTTGCCCTCATTTCCGGCGGCGTCGACGCCGACCGCGAAGAAACCATCGGCAACTAAGGCGGACGCCGTCGCTCAACGGCCGGCGCGGACGAGGCGGCCGGGGCGCGAGCCGGTGAGGCGGCCGTTTTCGGCGACGACCTGACCGGCGTTGAGGGTCGCGAGATAGCCGGTCGCGCCCTGCATGAGGCGCTGGCCGCCGCCGGGCAGGTCGCGGACCATGCGCGGGTGCTCG
>Ga0207422_1000448_pt1 | contig 129706 bp, 96 predicted proteins | sample MarCyaLeptolynsp_FD_187757 | JGI IMG/M metagenome (GOLD analysis project Ga0207422, IMG submission 187757) | Marine cyanobacterial communities from Panama - species 1 Leptolyngbya sp. (SPAdes) | ecosystem: Environmental > Aquatic > Marine > Unclassified | place: Panama: Panama City | collected...
CACTGTCGTAGCCCCAACGTGTGGTCCGACCCGCCGCGTCCGTCTGGCGGATCTTGTTCGACTGCTCGTCGTAGCCGTACGTCGTACGCTGGTTCAGCGCGTCGACTACCGCCGTCAGGTTACCCACACCGTCGTACTCGAAGCGCGTCACAAGCCCTGCAAGATCCGTCTCCGAGGTCTTGTGGCCGATCGCGTCGTAACCCGCCAGCATGCGCAGGTTGTCGGTGTTGTCACCCGGCGTGTCGTCCGGGTAGATCGTCTCGATCAGGCGGCCGTTGTCGTCGTAGACGTACTCGGTCCTGCGGTTCAGCGCGTCGATCATCGCCGTACGCAGCCCCCGCAGGTCGTACTCGAAGCGTGTCTCTTCGAGCAGCGCATTGCGAATCAACACTTGCCGGCCGGCCCGGTCGTACTCGTACTCGGTCCGGTTGCCACGCTCGTCGATCGATGCCTCGAGCCGCCCCGCCCGGTCGTACTCGTTGACGGTCCTCGGGTTGTCGAGGTCGTTCGCCGGCGTGTCGTCGGGGTAGATCGTCTCGATCAGGCGATTGGCCGCGTCGTAGACCATGCGTGTGGTGCGGCCCAACCGGTCCGTCTGCGAGATCAGGTTACCTTCCTCGTCATAGGCCATCGTCTCGGTCGTCAGATCCGCATAACGCGTCAGCACGCGGTTGCCGCGGTCGTCGTACTCGTACTCCGTGCGATTCAACTCCGGATCGATGATGGCTTCTTCCTTGTCGATCGCGTTGTACACCGTGGTCGTGACGTTGCCTTCGGGGTCGGTCACGCGGAACAGCCGCCCCTTGTCGTCGTAGTCCATCGTCGTGACGAGCGTCTGCTCGATCCCGAACTCGTCGGTGCGAGTCGTCGTCTCGGTCCGCAGGCGGCCCAGATCGTCGTAAGTGAAGCTCGTCCGCACGCCGCGCGCGTCTTCCTCCCAGGCCGGCAGGTCGGCAAACGGGCCGAAACACAGCGGCTGAATCGTGACGCGATTGTTCTCGGCATCGCGCGAACCGCGCGAGGTACCCGTCGAGCAGCCGCTGCCGATACCCGCATCCCAGAAGAACGTCGTGGTCTGCCCCAGGGCATCCGTCATCGTTTGCAGGTTAGTGTTGCGCGTGTCGTAGACATTATCCATCACCAGCACGCCCCGCGGATCGGTCACCGTCTCCAGCAGGTTGCGGTCGTCGTACGTACTCACCGTCTGCTCACCCAGATCGTTGGTCTCGGTCAGCACGTTGCCCCGCTCGTCGTAGGTCCACGTCATCGTCTCGCCGAGGTCGTTCTCCTCGGTGAGCACGTTGCGGTCGTCGTCGTAGGTGCGCCTGGTGATCTCACCCAGTGCGTTGGTCTCCTGCAGCACATTGCCTTCGTCGTCATAGACGTACACGGTCGTGTTGTTGCGCCGGTCCTGAATGGTTTCGGTACGGCCGATCACGTCGTGCGTGTACACGACGCGGTTACCGTCGGCATCGACGATGGCGATCAGTCGCCCGTCGGTGTCGTACTCGTTGCGCGAGACGCGGATGCCGCGCGGATCGACGATGTCCTCGAGGTAGTGATCCGTCGGGTTGGTGTAGGTGAACGTCGTGACGTTGTTGACGGCGTCGGTGTAGCTCTCGAGATCCCCGTTGACGTCGTAGCCGTAAGACATCGACGTACCGTCCGGCGCCACGATCGACTCGATCCGGCCTTGTGTATCGCGCACGAAGTCCAACGCAAAACCCTGGCTATGGACAATGCCCGCATCCGAGTAGGTCAGCGTGTTGCCGTGTGTGTCGATTACGCGGCGCACACCGAAGCTCTGATCCAGCTCGTACACGAAACCTTCCGGCGTCGTCAGGCGATACTGGTTGGGATCGATCGGCGTCGCCGGCGCGCTGAGGTCGACAATGTTGCTGCCGACGATGCGTACCGTGCCGAAGTCGGTCTGCTCGAGCCTCGAGTCGGTACCGTCGATCGGCACGAACGCAATGTTCACGTCGATGGTTGGTATGAAGTTCGTGCACTCGGGCACGGCCCGGGCGACGAAGCTCTCGACCTCGCCGTCCGGCAGGCGCACGGTCACGGTCGGATCGCCGTTCGGCCGCACGCACCAGTTGCTGAACAGGCCGTAGTCCTCTTCGATCAGGCGCCAACTGAAGCCGACGTCACGCGACTCCTGCAGGCGGACGTTCTGGTAGTCGATCGACCAGCCGTAACCGAAGTCGAGCTCCTCGTTGCGCTGCCGGGTGTCGTAGGTCCTGAGCACCGTCACCGGAATACCGGCGACCGGCGCCGAGAAATCCTCGAAGGTGATCGAGAAGTTGCCCACCTTGAGGTCACCCGTGACGCGAATGACGCGGTTGTCCTGCGCGACGTTACCGCCCAGATCCTCGGCCTGGAGGATCACGACGTACTGGCCGTTCATGAGCATCGACGGATCGATCTGCCCGAGCACGCCTTCCGGTACCGGGCCGGTACCTTCGGCCACGGTCGTGAACTCGGTCGGCGGTGCGCCGCGGCGCTGTATGGCCAGGAACCAGCGCACCAGGTCGTTGTCCGGGTCGCTGACACTGCCGATGACGTCGCGCGGCGCCGTCACCTCTTCCTCGTAGTCGGGCGTCGTCAGCGACACGATCGGCGGTATCGAACCGAGGCTCGAATCGATGGCCGTAAACGTCGTGCCGGCGCTGTCGCTCGCGTACAGATCCGAGACGATGGCCGTCACCTGCCGCATGCCGACGGTCGTCGGCGTAAACGTTGCGGTTCCCGCCGCGTCGACGGGCACGGTGACGCCGTCCACGGTCAGGCTAATGCTGACCGGACCGGCGGCGCCGGAGTAACCGACCACGAGTGAAACGGGATTACCGATCTCGACCGAGGCGGGTGATGCCGACACGTCGGCCACCAGCGGGATGTCGTCGTCGGCAACCGTCAGGGTCCAGCTCTGATCCACAAACGCGGCGCCGTCACTGACGCGCACGCGCACGGTCTCGAAACCGGCCGCCATCGGCGTCCAGGTCAGAAGCCCCATTCCGTCGACCGTCATGCCGGCCGGGCCTTCCTCGACCGTGTACACGAGCAGGTCGTTGTCGGCATCACTCGCGACGATCGGATATTGATACGGGAACGTTACCTTCGCCGAGAACGGCGGCGTACTCGTAATCTCGGGCGGCGTGTTGCCCGGAGTACTGACGGCCACGCTGAACGACTGCAGGGCTATGCCGCCCGCGCCGTCGTCGACGGAGACCGTCACGGCGTTGGCACCGGTCTGCTCGGTCGTCGGCTGCCAGTTGATGAGCCCGGTAGCGGTATCGATCGTCATGCCTGCCGGCGACTCCGTGAGCCCGTAGGTCAGCACGTCGTTGTCGGCGTCGGTAGCATCGACGTCGTAGACGAAGCTGCCACCGGTCAGCACCGTGCCTGTCGGCGGCTGCGTCGTAATCGTCGGCGGTGTGTTGCCCAGCGTGTTGACCCCGACGCTGAAGGACTGCGTCGCAAAACCGCCGAAGCCGTCTTCGACCAGGACCGTCACGGCATTCGCGCCGATCTGTCCCGTCGTCGGCTGCCAGTTGATCAGCCCGGTTGCAGTGTTGATCGTCATGCCGGCCGGCGCCTGTGTCAGCCCGTAGGTCAGCACGTTGTTCTCGGCATCGGTGGCGTCGACGTCGTAGGCGAAAAGGTCGCCCGGAACGACGAGGCCGGCCGGCGGCTGCGTCGTAATCGTCGGCGGTGTATTGCCCGGCGTGCTGACGGGTATCTCGAGGAACTGCGTGGCAACCCCGCCACGGCCGTCGTCGACCGAGATCGTCACGTCGTTCAGGCCGGTCTGCGCCGCCGTCGGCAGCCAGTTGATGAGACCGCTGGCGGAGTCGATGGTCATACCCACCGGCGCATGCGTCAGCGCATAGGTCAGCACGTCGTTGTCGGCGTCCGTCGCGTCGACATCGTAGACGAACGCGTTCCCGAGCAGTATGCCTGCCAGCGGCGGCTGGGTCGTAATCACGGGTGCCGTGTTGTTGACGAAGTTGACCCCGATCGTAAAGGACTGCGTCGCGAAGCCGCCCCGGCCGTCAGTCACGGTGACCTCGATATCGTGCGTGCCCATCTGCCCCGCGGTCGGCTGCCAGTTGATGAGCCCGGTCGCGGAGTCGATGGTCATTCCGGTGGGTGACTGCGACAGTGCGTAAGTCAACACGTCGTTGTCGGCGTCGACGGCATCGACGTCGTAGACGAACGTCCCGTCCGGCAGGACGTTGTCGATCGAGGGCTGCGTCGTAATCGTAGGCGCCGTGTTGCCCGGCTGGTTCACGCCCACGCTAAAGGCTTGTGTCGCAACACCGCCGAAGCCGTCTTCGACACTGACCGTCACGGGATTTATGCCCGTGTCTGCCGGCGCAGGCTGCCAGGTAATGAAACCGGTGGCGGCCTCGATCGTCATACCCACGGGGGCTTGCGTCAGTGTATAGGTCAGCACGTCGTTGTCGGCGTCGGTCGCGTCGACGTCGTAGATGTAGCTGTTGCCCGCGAGGACGAAGTCCGTCGGCGGCTGACTCGTAATGACCGGAACCTCGTTCGGGCGCGGCTGGACCGTCACGGTGAACGGGTACGTTACCGTGTCGTTGACGGTGAGCGCATTCAGGCGAAACGAGTTCGCGCCGAGCTGGTCGATCGTGGGTGTCCAGCTGATCTCGCCCGTCGAGGTATTGATCTGCATACCGGCAAGATAGGAAGCCGTACTGGTCGTAAAGAATGCCGTGTTGCCCACTGAGTCGTCGCCGGTCAGCGTGTCGTCGGCATCGAACGTATAGGTCTGACCGAGCTGAATGGTTGCGTTCGTAGGGGGCGTAGCAATGAAGACTTCGCCGGGCTCGTAGTGCTGCTGGTGCAGGTAGCTCCGACGTGCGCTGCGGTAAGGCGTGGCGCCATCCGTAAGCTCGACCGTATGCAGTTCACCCTCGACCTCGTCGTTGCGGGTCTCGCACTGCACGGTGGCGGGGTCGAACACGAGACGCGCGCTCATGACGGGCGCACGATCCGCATAGGTCACGGGAATGGCCGCGGTCGTCGACTGATTGATCTCGAGCCCCGGTATCACGGCGCTGCCCAGAAGGACGTTGTCGGCAATACGGCCGCTGTAGAACTCGACGGTGATCGGTTCGTTGATCGCCATCAGGCCCTTGTTGCGGACCTCGACGTTGAGCGAGAAGTCCTGCTCCGTAATCTGATCGAGGCGAATTCGGCCAATCCACGCATCCGCCATCCCGGGATTCGCCGGCGTACCCCAATCGGAGTCGAAACCGATGACGGGTTGCTCGAAGTCGATGACCTGCGTGTAGCGCCGAGATGCCAGCGGCAGCGGATGGGTTGCAGACTCGAACAGCGAAAAAGTGAACGCACCTGAAATGAACAGCTCGGATTCACCGTCGTGATCCGGGTCGATCCACATGGCGTTCTGCCAGAACCGGCCCTCGTTGAACTGGTTCGCTCCCGAAAGGGGCAGGCGCACGTAGCGCTGCGCCGTGTAGATATCGTGAATCTCGAGCATGTTGGAGGCACCGTACTGGAACTGCTCCGGCAGGCCGTCGAGATCGAAGTCCATCAACGAAGGTATGACGTTCGGACCGACGATCGAGGGAACCGCCGTGCTCGCGCCAACGCTGGCATCGAGTTCGACGACCTCGCCATCGAGGGTTGCAAACGCCTTGTCCCCCGAGAGATAGATCTCAGTATTGCCGTCCCGATCGAAGTCGAGAATCACCGGCAAACCGTGCGCAACCGTCGTTATCGGCTCCGCCCAGAGCCGCTCACCGGCCGCCGTAAACGCCTCGTGGTACACGCCGTCCGGCATCACGATGCTGGCGACGACTTCCAGTCCGGGGTCGGCTGTCAGTTGGCCGGCCGCATAGAGTACCTGCGGGCGGCGCGCGGCGGTGGAGTACGGCAGCGCCCACAGCAGGTTGCCGTTCGCGTCGCGAACCTCATTCTGGAACAACACCTCGCGCACGCCGTCCTGATCGAGATCGACGGCCAGCGGCAGACCCTGTGACGAACCTATGCCAATCGCCGCGTTGTCGAACTGCCAGAGCACGTTGCCGTTGTTGTCGTAAACGTACGGACCGTAGAGGATCTCAGTGGTGCCGTCGCCATCCAGATCGACCGGCAGTACGGGCATCCGGTCCACGCCGGCGTAGTCACCGACGAGCGGCGCGTGTGCGCTGCGCCACGCCAGGGAGCCGTCGGCGTTGTACGCCGTGAGACGCATCGTCGGATCGGCGCCCGTGCGATGCACGTACAGCAACTCGGCATCGATGTCGGCGTCGACGTTGGCAATGGCGGCGTAGGCCCCGGACGCATGGGACAGCACCGGGTTTCTGAAGACCTGCTGGCGCGTCGTAATGTTGTAGAGCGCAATGCCGTCGCTTTCGGCGAAGGCGGCATAGATATCGTCGGCATTGTCGACGACGCCGTCGCCGTTCGTGTCGACAACCGGACCGGCGACGGTTCCCACGAGGGTTGGCCCGGGCGTTTCGTTCCACGCAGGCAGTATCCGCGTCTGACCGAGCATCGTCGTCGTCGGTGCGCGGCACATGCGATTGTGCGAATCGGTGTACTCGACCGTTTGGATCAGCTGCGATTGCCCGGTGAGGGTAAATTCCGGGGCGCCGGCGGGACCCTGGTTCGTGATTGTCCCCTCGCCTTCGAGCTTGTTGGCAACCAGCTCGCCGGGGTCACCCCCAAGGTAGTTGATGTCCCGGCTGTAGGGCCCGGTGAGTTGCGAGCTTCGCGTCTCCGGAAACGGCGCCGTAAAAATCGCCGGGTAGTACACGTCGATCTCGAATACCTGCCGGTCCGTACCGCCATTACCGTCGTCGGCCACGACGTCGAAGCTGTGCCGCGTGGGCAGCCGGTCAGCGGGAATCGGCGGCGTCCACACGATGGCGTCGCCCACGATCGCAGCTCCCGCCGGGCCGGCGTCGAGCTGGAACGTGATCGTATCGTTGTCCGGGTCGACGACGACGAGCGGATAGTTGAACGTGGCTTCGTACAGCGCGCTGTCGGGCTGCGATACGATGCTGGGCGGGGTGTTGGCGGGGGCAGTGACCGTAAACGTCACCGTAGCGGGCGCGCCGGGCGCGGTACCGTCGTTCGCCACGTAGGTCAGCGAATCACTGCCGGAGTAGCCGGCGTTGGCCGTGTACACGAGATTGTCCGTCGGGCCGCTGAGCGCACCGTTGGACGGGCCCGCCGTAATCGTAAAGGTCAGCGCGTCTCCGTCGATGTCGCTGCCCGACAGCGGTACCGCAACGCCGATACCGGCAACGGCATCGATGCTGAGCGCGTTTGCCACGGGCAGATCGTTGACGGCTGCGATCGTCAGCGTAACGGTTGCAATGGCGGAGTCGAGCAGACCGTCGTTGCTGCGATAGGTGAAGCTGTCGCTGCCGTTGAAATCGGCGTTCGGTGTGTAGGTCAGATTCGGCGGCGTACCCGTGAGCACGCCGCTGGCCGGACCGGTTACGACGGCAAAGGTCAGCGGATTGCCGTCGACGTCGCCACCCGACAGCACAACGGCTACGGCCGTATCCTCGTCGGTGTTGATGTTGAGATCGGCGGCGGTCGGTGCGTCGTTGGCGGGGGTGACGTCGATCGTAATCGTCGCGGCTGCGGACGGACCGATGCCGTCGTTGGCGACGAACGTGAAGCTGTCGGTACCGTTGAAGTTGAGATTGGGCGTGTAGGTCAGATTCGGCGCCGTGCCGGTCAGACTGCCGTTGGCCGGGCCCGTCTGTACGGCGTACGTGAGTGGATCGCCGTCAATGTCCGTTGCCGTCAGCGTCACCGCCAGCGGCGTGTCCTCGGCAGTCGCCAGCAGTTGATCGTCCGCAACCGGCAGGTCGTTGCCGGCCGCCACCGTAATCGTCACCGTTGCGGCGGGCGAATCGACCGTGCCGTCGTTGGCCGTGTAGGTGAAACTGTCGCTGCCGTTGAAGTCGGCGTTCGGCGTGTAGATCAGATTCGGCGCCGTGCCGGTCAGCGTACCGCTCGCGGGACTGGTGACGACGGTAAACGTCAGCGGATCGGCGTCCACGTCGCTGCCGCTCAGTACGACCGGCGCGGAGCCGTCTTCGGCAACGTTGATCGTCAGGTCATCGGCAACGGGTGTGTCGTTGACGGGCAGTACGTCGATCGTCACGGTCGCGGGCATCGACGCGTTGCCCTGGTCGTCGCTGACGACGTACTGGAAGGCATCGGCGCCGTTGTAGTCGGCGTTCGGCGTGTAAGTCACGGTGCCGAGCACGGCATCGACGGTTGTTGCACCGTTCGTCGGGCTGGACGTCACGACCACCGACGTGGGATCGAGCGTGCCGACCTGCGCGGTGTCGTTGGCCAGTACGTTCAGGACGACGGCCGTATCTTCGTCGGTCGAACCCGTGTCGTTTGCCGCCGTGGGACCGCTGGCCGCGGGGTCGATGAAGAGGTCCATGTTGTTGACGAAGTGTGGCTGGCCGCCGACGAGTATCTGCTGCTGATTGAGCTGCACACCCGCGGTCGAGAAGCGCCGCACGTAATCGGCCTTGGCGATCCAGATCGAACCGTCGGCCGTGTACGACGTGGCGTCGATAACGATTTTGTCGCCCATATCGTCGTAGGGCGTAATGGCGGCACTGGTCGTTCCCGCCGAATCCATGTGCCAGAACTGGGTCTGGTTGCCGATCCAGACACCGCCCTGCCCGTCGGGCTTCAGGTAGTAAGTGAAGTCCGGTGCCGCCGGGTTTGGCGCCTCGAACACCATCTGGCCGTTGGCATCGTAACGGCGGATCTTCTCCGTCGTCGCGACCCACAGCGCGTCGTGGTAGGGATCCCAGGCCGAACGGCAAATCACGTCGTTCGGCAGGAACACGATGTTCAAGACTTCCTGCAGGCTCGAATCGTAGGCTTTGACCGCTGAGTACGAGCACAGCCACAGCCGGGAGCGCTGCGGATCGAGGGTCATGGCGTTGCAGGTCGAGCCGTAGCCGGTAAGCGAACCCAGAACCTGCCCCGTCATGTCGAGCAGGTGCAGATCGTTGCCGAGGTTGAGCCAGAGCCTGTCCGCAACCCCGTCGACCATCAGGTCGTTGGGGCCCTGCCAGATCGGGTAACTGGCCGACGCGATGTCGAGGAAATTGACGCCGGCTGCATCGAAACCACGCAGGCGCTGCTCGCCCCAGGTCCAGACGTTGCCGTTGGTGTGATCGACGCCGACGGCACCCGTACCGTAGGGTGCTTCCGGGATCTGCAGGACAATGCTGCCGGTCGCTGCGTCGAGCTTGCTCGTGCCTTCCGACTCGGCCACCCACAACGCGTCGGCGGATGCGCCCGCCGAGAGAAACAGCGCGGCGATGGCGGAGGACAGCATCGCCGCGATCGTGCCGCGTGTCCGGTTCGAAGTCTGCCTGGGCGTACGTCCAACACCTGTGTTCGACATCTTGTTCTCCGTTGTTCTCGTCGCGAACGGGTCCCGCACTCTCATCGGGATCGTTTGCCTGCGTTACGTCGAGTGGCCGATCGGTCGATAGCTGGCGGGTATCGCTCTTTCACCGTCGTCAGCCGCTCGGGCAAAACGCTTACTCAAATCGGTTTGTCTGGAATGGCACGGCGGCAGTGAGCCCGCCGGCTTTGGTGCTATGTCAGTCGAGCGTCCTGTCGACGAGCAAAGTGCCGTCGGCCAGCGTCACGTTCAGGATGTAAAGCGCGTTGACGCCGTCCTGCCTGAGCTGTCCGTACACGGTGACGGTGTCGCCAACCTGGATCGTGTCGGCAACCCAGCCCTTCGGCGCCAGCGACTCGACGGTCGAGCCGCGCACGTCCCAGACCTGATCGTCGGGGCCCGAACTGTTCGGCACGGCAATCAGGTAACGAACGCCGGGATTCCTGAACCACACCCGCGTGACCTTTCCCTGGATGGTGACGGTGGTCGCGGAGGCGGGGGGATCCTGAGCCTGGGACGGCCCGGGAAAGTAAAGCAGCACCAAGAGGGTGCCGGCTAACACGTACAGCTTCAGGTGGTTCATCTTCTGCGCTTCTCCTGATCCTTTCGCGATGGCCGGGCAGCACCCGGCCACGAATGAACAACGCGGTGATGACGTTCGAAGGCGTCAATCAGCCCCGGATGCGGATCCGTTGCTGCCTGTACTCCCTCGAACCGGCGGCGCGAATTGCGCCGTAATGCCCTACTTCTGTCTCGATCTTTCGTCCCGACGGTGAATCCCGATGTTCAGGGTTTCGGCCCGCCGGTTTTTTTTGCGGGCGGAACAATAACTCGACAAATATAGAAAATAAAGAACTTTTAAATGACCAAGAAACTTAAACCGTTTGTGAAGATCGACCAGAACCATTTATGGTTCTACGGTGAAATACGAATCGCGTAAGTCGTTGATCTGCCGCTTGAGAAAAGAACCGTTCGCCATCGCGTGGAACAGGCGGAGAAGGCCCTACCCTTAGGCGGCGCGCGAAAGACACCGAGCTTCGCGTAAAAACCGGCCAAACGAGTCTCGCCGTTCCCAGCCGATTGCACCGGGCGCGAGAGAACCCCAAAATCGGCGGTCGGCAGGATCGCCGATTCCTGCTCTTCAACACCCGATGGATTGATCGTATATGGACCAAGGTCTCCGCGACGCACGGCTGAGCGACGCTGCCGAAATCGCCCGGCTGTGCGCCGAGCTGGGCTACTCCGCGACGCCCCGGGAAATCGAGGTCAGGCTGTCTTCATTGCTGGCGGCCGATCATCACTGCGTGACGGTAGCCGCGGAATCGGAATCAAAACTCGTCGGATGGATAGCGGCGGAGCATCGGCTGCTGCTCGAGTGCGGAGAGCGGGTCGAAATTGTCGGCCTGGTGGTGGATCAGAGTGCGCGCACAGGCGGAATCGGCAAAACGCTGGTAGCGACGGTCGAGCGCTGGGCGGCGTCACGAGGCGTGTCGACGGTGCTCGTTCGTTCGAACGTGGCAAGGAACGAATCGCACGCGTTCTATCCGCGCATAGGCTACACGCGGACGAAGACGCAGCACTCGTACGCCAAAGAGCTGTGACGTTTCCTCGGGCTCGATTCGGGCGGCCGATGTGAAGAGCAGCAGTTACGTCGCCTACTATTTCTTCAAGTTCGTGGCCTTGATGCTGGTGCTGTTCGCAATCATGAGCCTGTTTGCCGTCCTGTGGCCCGAACGCGCCTTTCACGGCCCGCCGCTCAGCGAGGCACCCTGGTGGGAGGTGCTGGCGCTGCTGTGCGTTTCGTTTTTGTGCTTTCCCCTCGCGAAGTTCATGTTCTTTCGAATACGGGTAATACAGTACGACGAGGATTGCGTCGAGATCATCAACGGCAAGGAATCCCGGACGGTGAAATGGGAAGACGTATGGCGGGTGTCCAAAGTGCCGGGCTCGGCGCCTCCGCTCTACCGTATGACGTTCAACGACAACAGCGAACCCGCCTACTTCGTCATGTCGATGTCCTTTTACGTGACCGTAATCTTCTGGTCATGGGATTTCACGGGCTTCTACAAGTTCGCAAAGCGGAAGACCGAGGGTCCGATAGATCGCCGGGCGGGGTTTTGAATACGGCCGGCGCGGGCAGCGGAGTACGAACGCCGCTGAAATGTATGCTTTTGGCGACATCTGGCAGCATTATGAAAACTGCGCCATGCTTACACTCATATCAGCGGTACTCTATCCGTACCGCAGTTCTTTTTAGCGGCTTCTGCGGGGCAAAGACCGCGAGGCACGGCACAAGGAGTGTTTCTGGTGAATCCCAATCAGCGGCAGGCAACGCCGGCAATCGTCCGGGCGACGTGGCGAAGACTGATCACGATTGTCGTGTTGTTTACGGCCTCCAGTGCAGCCTTCGCACAAAGCACCGAAATCGGCCCTGCGGACGATCTCGAGGCCGCGGTCGCTGCGCTCACTCCGGGTGACGAACTGGTCCTTCGCGGCGGCACCTACAACTTCAACGAAAACGTGACACTGACTGCAAACGGCACGGCATCGGAGCCCATTGTCGTTCGCGCAAAACAGAACGAGCGGCCCGTCATTACTCAGGCCACCAATCAGCAGAACGTCGTCGAGGTCCGGGGCTCGTCGTACCTGGTGCTTCGCGGCATTGCGTTCACGGGCGGTTCGCACGGCATTCGCCTGATGGATTCGGACTATATTACGATCGAGGAATGTGAGGTCTACGAAACCGGCGACGTCGCGATATCCGCGAACTCGGGCGGCACCTACGAAGGCCTCAAGATACTCCGTAATCACATTCACCATACGAACGCTACCGGCGAAGGAATGTACCTGGGCTGCAACAACGATGCCTGCCGCGTCGCCAACAGCCTGATCGAAGGCAACTACGTCCACGACACCAACCGCCCCAGCGTCAACCAGGGTGACGGCATCGAACTCAAGGAAGGCAGCTACGGCAACATCATTCGGGACAACGTCGTTCACGACACGAACTACCCGGGCATCCTGGTCTACAGCACGGCGGGCAACGGCCCGCCGAACATCATCGAGCGCAACGTCGTCTGGAGCAGCAACGACAACACGATGCAGGTGGCGGCCGATGCCATCGTCCGCAACAACATCATCCTCGGCAACGTGGCGTTTCAGCCGCACCAGTCCGGCTCACCGTCGAATATCGAGTTCGTGCACAACACGGTCATTGCGCCGGGCAACGCCATGGACGTACGCGGAGTATCCGGTCCCGTGCTGATCGCCAACAACGCCATCTACGCACAAGGCACGGCCATACGCCTGATCAGCGGTGATCTTGGTCTGGTCACGGTATCGGGCAACGTCGGCGCCGGCGGTTTGTCCGGCGGCAGCGACGGGTACAGCGAAGGCAACGGGATAGCGAACGACTTCGTCAATGCCGATTACTCCGGCGGCCCGCCGATCGACCTGTTCCCGGCGAACGGCAGCGCGCTGATCAACGCCGGTAACGTCAACTTCTACGTCCCCGACGACTTCAACGGTGAGCCGCGAGCCGGCGCCGCCGACGCGGGCGCTTACGGCTTTGACAGCGGCGGCAACCCGGGCTGGACCATCAGCGAAGGATTCAAGGTGCTGGACGGGGACACCCGGCCTCGCCCGCCGACGAATTTGCAGAGCAACTGATCGCGGCAGAACCTGTCGGCCGGGTCACCCGGCCAACTCGAAAAGATATTTTTGTAACGGCGCTTGAACCTGTCATCGTGCAGGTGCTCGAGTCTGCCGTGGTTGTGGCCAACCTGAAGCCATACTGCGCCGTACTGAACATCATCTTTTTGAGGAAAAAATGAAGACTTCAAAATACCTGGCGATTGCACTGCTTTTCGGTTTCTCATCGACTGCTTCTGCGGGTTCCTGTGATGAAGAAACCGGTGAATGCACACCCTCCAGTCCTTTCGATGTGACGAATGCCGAATTTGAACTGGACATGAGCAACTACCCACAGAAGTGGCCGACCCCTTGGGAATGTACGCTTGTCGGTGGTTGCTTTCCCGACCAGGTGAGCCCCAGGCTGGTTGCCTTGTTCCAGGGTATGGCGCGATTTGCGGAAGAGTATTCGGACTGGGCTGACGCGGGGGAATGGTATCTGGACTATCTGTATACCGAAAGTCTGAATGCAGATCTGACCGACAACATTGCGTACGCAATCATTGAACCCAGGGTTCGCATCAAGTACTCACTTGACGGTTCAGCCCTTCAATCGCTTCGAGGTGGCGACATCATTCACGGTGCCGATTGGAACAACAACGGGCAGATCGATACGCTCGAAAACGTACCAGGCGTTAACTATTTCAATTCTGCCATTGATTTCGAATCGACTTAGGCGACAGCCTGCGTTCAATTGAGGCGCATTCAGAGTTGTGCCTCTGAATGGCCGCGAGCCGATCTGACAAAGCGCGACCGTCAGCGTCGACCACTGTCAGATCGGCTCGAGATTACTCAGCCGATTCGTCGGCCTCGTCTCGAGGCAGACGACAATACTCGTCGAAGCACAAACCCATTCTCAGGACGTCGTAACGTTCGTCTTCGATCAGCACTTCCCGGTGCAACACACCCTCGACGCGAAAGCCAATGGACTCGTTGAGCTGAATGTTTCTCAGGTGCGTCTGTAAGGTACTCACGAAGATCTTCTCGAGCCCCAGGCAGCGGCCGCCGTAGTCGATCCACAGCCGCGTCGCCTCTTCCGCAAAGCCGCGGCCCCGCGCCGAGCGTTCGCCAATCAGCTTGCGTAGTTCGGCACGACGCTGGACGGTATCGATGTCCAGGTACGCCACGGCTCCGATCGGTACCGAGTCGTGCAGGATGATGCCAACCTTGTTGTTGGGGTTCGCAAGCAGGCTATCGGGATCCGCGGCCTGCGCCGTGCTGCTCGACAACAGGAAATGCCGGCCGTACTCGTCGCCCAGCCAATCGGCGAGCAATGCAACATCCGAGTCGGACTCCGCGGGGCGGATCTCGAGGTGGTCGCCTCGAAGCGGGAAAGTATCGACGTGCCATTGCGTCCTGTCTCCCTGCGTTGCCTGCGGGCTGGCGGATGCCTCCTCGTGGCCGTCGCCGGAGTTGTCCAGGATTGCGTTCACGAGGCGAACAAAATCGATCTCGGAGAACCCGTAGTTGCGGGCCTCGCGATGTATCGTCTTGGCCAGCGTGTTCACCGTGACGGCTGGAATTTTCTTACCCATGTCCGGAACCTACACAAAATCGGTGACGGCTGCGCGCAAACATCAGGCGGCTCGCTTGCCGCGCAGCCGGGTGAGCAGAAACTTGTAGCTCAGGTGATAAGCCAGAAGCCACGGCGGCATCCGAATCCAGTGCGAGCGCATGTACAGCAACAAACGGCCAACCCCGGTCAGCCGGCTCGGCCGATCGGGATGCTCGGGAAACAGGGCTCGCGGCGCGAGCCGATCCATTAGCCAGACAACAGCCGCGTTGGGCGCTCCGCGGCTCGCAAGCTCCTCGGTCATTCCCGGCAGCTCGAGGCCGAGAAGCCGCGTCGCATAACGCAGGCTGTAATAAGCAGGCCTGAGCAGGTCGAGCGCCGCAGCACGATCGAGGAGTTTTCTCGGAAACTCGGCGTCCTGCGCCGTGAAGTGCTCGAGCAGATCGGCAATATCGACAAGGTCGCGAAGCTTGTCGCCAAGGTCGCTGTCGAACATCAGGTGCACCATGGCGTGCAGGACGATGTCCTCGTCCGCCAGCACGCGGTAGCGTGAACCGGCAATCGGCCGCGATCCTTCCACGAGCATTGCGGAGTCCGGCTTCAGCCTGCCGGTGCGCGGCACGACGTTGTGGTGCAGATCGATTTCCACTTCCCGCTCCTCGTGCATGAGCGGCGGCAGTTCGTGTGTCCAGCGGCGGTAGTAGTTCTGATCGTACGGCGTAAGTTTTGTCGTTTGCCAGCCGCGAGCATTGAGCAGCGATTCCAGAGGCTCGAGTTCCTGCTCGGTGGTCATGAGGTCGACGTCCGCAAAAATCCGGCCGTGAACGTTCGGCAGATCCAGCAGCAGATAGGTACAGCCCTTCATCGTAATGAGTGGCATCGATGAGTCGGCGCCCAGCGCCCAGTCGATCCGGTCGAGTTCCCAGCGCGCCAGCCGCGCGCGGGCGTCCGCCATGGCAAGTGCGCCAAGGAACTGGTCGGCAACCACCTGGGGCAAGGTCTCGAGAAGTCCGAGGGTTTGCAGTGCATGACCTACACGGCCCAGCAGCCGGGCGCGCCTCGTCACGCGCAGGGTCAGGTCGAGGTCGGCTTCCGACAGATCGGCTATCGCCGCCGGATCGCGAACGGCCTGCACCAGCAGGCGGCGCGCTTCGTCGTTTGCCGTGCGGCTGTCAGAGGTCATCGCGACGGACAAAATCGGTCAGCGCCGGGACGGCGTTGTGGAGGTCGGAGTATTCGAATTCGAGACAACGCGCACCTTCGACGAGCAGCTTGACCGTTTCGAATCCGGCTTCGCCGAGAAGATCGTAGTTGAACGCGTTGGTGGCCAGCAGCATGAACGCATCGCCCTTGGGTATTTCGGTCAGGGTGCTCGGCACGTCAGGATTCCAGCGGGGAAAAACGATGTGGCGCACGGGCGCCGGGCGGTCCGCCAGCTGCACGCTCTGCGACGGCGGACGCAGGTGGGCAACGGTGCCTTTGCGGGTGCCCGGCGTGGACGGCCCAATGTAGGCCTCCGGGTCGAAATCGCGAATGACATCGATCGATTCGTTCTTGAGTGCCAGCGGTCTCGGCACCGGAAGCAAATCGCGCGTACCGGGGCGCAGCAAACCGAACTCGTCGGAGAACAGCCGCCACCCGGCCAGCGACAGCCCCGCGCACAAAGTGGTCTTCCCTGCGCCCGGTGTTGCCGGCAGCAACATTGCCGCGTCGTCGAGTTCGACGACCGCCGCATGCAGCATCAAGAAACTGTGGGAGCGCAGCGCAACGACGAGATTGACACCCCACTCGAGCACCGGCAGTGCGTGTTCGGCCGGCATGTCTTCATGCGGTACGCGCCCGTCGACCGAAAAACGGACCCGCCGGCGGCCAATACCACGTAGTTGAGTCAGCCGGGCGTGAAAACTGAAGACAGCCGGCTCTTCGATGAGCGGGTAGTCACGGTAGAGTTCGCGCAGGTGTTCTGCGAGCCCGGGAACCTCGACGCAAATTTTCGCAGCGAATGGGCCAACATCCAGACCGATGCCTGCCGCCAGCCGGTCGCCAAATTCGGCGGCACTTAGATCGCCGACCCGTACCGGGTTCGCAGCCTCTTTGTTCATGCGTGCTCGGTCATACTACGGGCCACGCGCTCGACGAGGCCGAGGGCCTCGAGATGCATCAGCAGGTCGTGGATTTCTTCGACCATTTCCTCAACGTCGAGATCGTCGGCCGGTATGTCGAGTGCTGCCGCAACGGAGCCGGCATCTCTACCAGGCCCACCGGGTGCGGGCAGCACGTCGACGATCAGCCGCCGGCTGACGTCGTTCAGAAAATGGGTTCGGCCCGACGGACGATGGTAGACGACCTGGCCTTCACCCCAATTCGCCCAGACCATCGACTCGGGGTCGACGGCGCACCAGCTGGGCCGGTTCTGCTCGTGGGTAACGTTCATCGGTGGGTTTGCTGCGGTCGACATCCCGCAGTATACGGGCTCGCGCGCCGCCCGTACCGGTACGAATTCGCAGAATGTCCGCTTAGAGGTCGGTAACGATAATGCTGCCGGCGAACGAGGTCATGGCGGTGGCCGACACGAGAACGCCGCGCGATACCTTCACCTCACGCCAGGTTCTCTTGTACCCGTATCCCGTGTATTGCCGGTCGCGGTAGTAGTAGCTGCCGCCGCGCATGCACATGGTCGATTCGTCGACCCGACCGGCACGCCGACGCGGGCTGACGCGATAGTCACGCTCGTTGATGGCCATGACGTGTCCGGAAGCCGGCTCGCCGAGATCGTAGAGACCGTAGCCCGAATCCACTGCGTCCACCGAATCGGTGTTCAGGCACAGGGTTCGCCCTGCACCGTCCCGGTACGATGACGTCGAGGAGCTGATCAGGTTGCTGGACCGCGCCAGCGCAGCGCCGCTGTGCAGCGTCAGCACAACCGGTGCCGCTTTTACGGCGCCGCTCAACAGTGCACGACGACCCGGCGACCGAGGTTGCTCGTTCGCTTCGGCGTTGGTGACAGTCTTTTCGTTGGAGTCCTTCAACGACATTCGCTAGTTCCCTGGTGGATGGTCCGGCCTTCCCACTACAATTTTTGCGTAGTTATTCTTGCACGAGCGCATGACACCGAAAAGTCGGGTCCGGCGCTCTACGCTGATTATAAAGCAAGATCCGCGCCAATTGCATAGTGCGTTGTTTTCTCAGTTATTTTTGGCTTGCCGGCTGATCCCGCAATTCCGGGCTGTATAAAAAATCGACAGTACAGCTCGCGATCAGCCCCCACGTCAGCCTCAGTGGAAACCTCACCGTAAACTATAGCGCAGAGTCTACGGCAGGCCGCGCCTTGCATGCTCTGCGTTGGCGCACAGATTGGGGCCGGCGGGGCAAGCCGACCCGCGGTCAGAACGGAAAAGTGGCTCAGCACGCCATCAGAGATACGGCCACTATTATGGCCTTATTAGTGCTATAATGGCCGCATTCGAAGGCAATATTCAGTACTTTGGCCGTGAAATACGATACATCGCAGATTTTCACCGCTTTCCGGCGATCTCGCGGAGATTTGTCGCTACCGGAACTACTCATCGAAATTGATCATGCCGTGCCGGAGAGGACCCTCCGACGCTGGCTGTCGAACTGGGTCGACGAAGGACGGCTCACCAAGACCGGCAACCGCCGATCCACACGCTATCGCATGGCCGAGGCAAGCACCGAACCTGAGTTCGAGTTCCTGCAGGGTTTGAGTACATCCAGAAAGCGTGCGCTGCTGGGTCAGCTGCGAGACTTGTGGACCCACAGCTCCACTGCCGTCGAAGGCAACACGCTGACTCTGGGCGACACGCATTTTGTGCTGGAGCAAGGACTGACGATTTCCGGCAAGCCCATCAAAGACCACCAGGAGGTCATCGGTCACGCCCGCGCGATTGACATCCTGTACAGAAGTCTGACGACAACGACAGATGAGCAAACCGTCTTCGACCTGCACAAGGCGGTGCAAACCGATACCGTCGTTGATATCTACAAACCGAACGGCGCGTGGAAAGTCGAGCCGAACGGCACCTATACGGTCACCCGCGACAATCGGCAAGTCTACATCGAGTATGCGGCCCCGAAAGAAGTGCCGCACTTGATGGGCGAAATACTCTCCGCGCTCAACGCTGAGCGTGCTCCACCACTAACCCTGGACACGGCTCACGCCGCGTACGCAAGAGTGCATGCAGGCATTGCGCATACTCACCCGTTTTGGGACGGCAACGGGCGCATTGCGCGACTGCTTTCCAACATCCCTTTACTACGCGCCGGGCTGCCGCCGATCGTCATACCGGCTGAGCGACGGCAGCGCTACATTCAGCTGTTGGCGGAGTACGAATTAGCCGTCGGCACGATCACTCGACACACAGGTGTCTGGCCCAAACCGGATCTTCTGGCAGACTTCGCGAGTTTTTGTGCAGACTGCTATGAAGCGACACGGCAGTTGGTGGAAGGGGCGCATGGTGATGGGTGAATAACGCCCTTCAGGTGATCAAGACGCTCGTACGTCTTTATCGAAACGGTGTTTACCCGACTTGGCTTGAGGTCGAACGGCAGCGTTGCTGTTTCCGCAAAATCACGGCGGCGGCGGGACACGCAATATCCACTTCGCGAGTTCTTCCGCGCTGACATCCGCAACTGCATTGGACACTCGACGGCCATCTCGCCAGAGCGCCACCCTGTGCGCATTGTTCGGTTCCACGTAGTACTCGATGCGGACCTGGAGGTCCATCTGAGGCAAGCCCTCGAAAGGCGCCGCGAGCGCTTCCAGGAACTGTCGATATTGCGCCGGGGTCTTCCTCGGCCTTTCGGTGATGGAGACGCCGAATCTCGAACTCAGGCGACCCTCGAGCTCCGCGATTCTCGGCGCGTGCGCGTCAATGTCGTCCAGGATCCAGCGCCAGAACTTGTCTGCGCTTCCAGCGGGCAATTGGAATCGCCGGTGATCGCGTTTTCGTATCGACCCTGAGCCGCCGCGAATGACGACTCTCTTGAATCCAGTCGCGTAGTTCTTGATGGCCGTCTTTTCAGCAAGCTTCAGCGCCACAAACGACGTCTCGAGGGTGTCGGCCACAGCCGCGATCGCTTTGGGCGGGAGCACGTCGGGCCCCAATGGATGCGCAATAGACGTCCAACCCGATGAAGACTCGCCGTTCTGAAAATAGAACCCTGTCTCGTCCTCCAGCCACGCGTGCGTCGACATTATCTGCTCGAGAAAGGGAGCGGCATTTTCCGCGAGTTCGGCCGCAACGGCAGCAGGTTGCTCGAGATCTGCGACCAGCTTGGGCACGAGCCCGATGCTCGAACCGCCTGGATAGTAGCGGAATGTACGGCCGCCGGGATCGGGACGCCAATGTACCTCCAGCATCAGGGACGCTATTGCCGGAAGCCGGTCGAGTTTCTTCGCTGCCGGGTATTCGACGATCGAGGTAAGGAAACTCAGCAGCCGTTGCTCATTGCGCGACTGGCACTCCGCAGGCGGTTCCACGTGTGCCGGAAGCACGGGCTTTTGCATCGAATGGCGCTCGGAATAGTGAAAACTGTACAGAGGTATGGCTACCGCATAGCGTCGTCCCATCTCGTACACTGCGCTCGCCAGGGCGCCGTCGTGGACGATGCACTCTCCAAACCGTTCTAGCTGCTGACCTTCTGAATCCGTGACGATCAGAATCGCGTCGCTGTCCGCCTCGCTGTCCATGCTCAGATGACTTGCAGTACGACCCGTCGCCGCGATTCGACCGTCGCGAAGGACAATTGCACTCGCGACCGAAGCGTGCCTATCGCCGGAGACGAAACGCCGGACCCAGCGCAACTGCAGATCCGCGTTGACGCTGGCAATCACGGGCGCTTGTGCATCGCTCCCCGTGAGAATCAGACCGCCGTCCGCTCCGTCATTGAATGTCACAGAAGCGTCGTGCAAAGCCGGCCATTCGGCAACGACATCCACCGTCCCTTGCTCAGGTCGGTACCTGAGCAGCCGGACGCCGAGCCACTCGGTACGATACAGACGAGGTGCTACGAGTATCTCGAAATCTTTCCCGTCACGGCGCGCATCGAGCAGATGGCAGTGACCGCAGCCGGGCACCTGTTCCGACGTCTTCGTCGAACCGTCACGGAACGTGACGATCAGAGTCTGGCTCAGAGACTTGTAGTCCCCGGCTTTCCGAACACCGAGAATGGCGTCGGCGTCCGCGTACAGCGATTCCGTCGCTTCGGTTTCCAGCATCGCCGGGTCTCGAGTCTCACGGCCGTCCCAGTCGAACGAGCGGACCGTCCGGAGGTGGCTGAAGTGCGTACCGGAAAACTCGCTCGAGGACATCCAGAGCGTAATCTCGCGGTCGTCGATATTCGTAAGCAATTGCTGTTTTTCGTGCTCGATTTCCAACAGCAGGTCATCGAGTTCACCGGATCGGTTGAGCGTCCAGAGTTCGACGCGGCCGGACTCCGGATTCCCGCCGCCGGACGCCCTCGCCCGTTCGTGGCTATACGGCGCTCTCTTCCAGAGCAGTACGCGAGGGCTGGCGCCGGCGGCATGAATGCCGATGACCTGCCAGCCAACTCGATCGTACGTATGCTGAAAAAGCGGGTTGCCGGCGCGGTCGAAAGCCGCGACCAAAGGTTTCGGCGGCAACCCGCCGGTATCGCTGCGGGCGCCCTCGGCGTAGCCGGCGACATACAGTGTCCCTCGGCGGTCTTCGGCTATCAGCAGCCCTCCGTCGCCGCGGCCCCAGTTTGCGCCGGCGCGAGTGCCGAACTGCACGTGAAGACCTTCGGAACCTGCAAATGCCGGCTCGACGAGAAGCAGTACCACGCAGAGCATGCAGACGCCGGCTGGGGTCCATTGCGGATTCCATCCGTTTCGGTCTCTTCGGATCGTGCCTGCTCGATAACGATGCACCATAGAACTCCAGTAAAACCTGGCGTGTGTCCCGGTGGTTCTCTTACAGTCGGGAAGATTCAGGTGCGATGACCTGGATTCGACCCTATCAGATGAGGCGACAGTTCCTTATAGACCTGACTGGCGCTGCCGGGTTCGCTACAGTATTTTCCCATGCCGGATAGATCAGCGGGGTCCCGACGCTTGTCGAAACGGTATCACCGCTCGGATCGCTCCTTTTTCGAACTCGAGACCAGTCCTCAGGAAGTAGTGGTGGATAGATTTCAGCAAATCGGCGGGATTGCCGCTCTGATCAAAGGCGGTTGCTACGTTCTCGGATTCAGCGTTTTCATTTTCTTCATTGACGCGCCCAGCTTTCTGGAGCCCGTCGAAAGCCTCAGGTTCCTGATCGACAATCAGGCACTCGTCTTATCCACGATAATGGCGATCTACCTGCTCGCTGGAGTGGCTTTGCTGGTGCTTGTCCTGGCGCTGCATGAACGCCTGAGGCCCGCCATGCCGAAGACAGCGCAAACGGCAACTGCGTTCGGGCTGATCTGGACAGGCCTCGTGCTCGCCAGCGGCATGATCTTCATTGCCGGCTCTCAAAGCGCCGAGGCTCTGTTTGCGTCCGACCCCGAAAGAGCCGCCACGGTCTGGCTGTCGGTCAACATTGTGCATGACGCGCTCGGCGGCGGTATCGAACTCGTGGGCGGCGTATGGATGGTTCTCGTCAGCTGGATTGCGATACGGGATGGAAAGCTGCCCAAACCGCTCGGCTATCTTGGCCTGCTGATCGGCATCGTGGGCATTCTGACGGTCGCACCTCCACTCGCTGAACTGGCCGCAATCTTCGGCCTGGGGCAGATCGCGTGGTTTTTGTGGATCGGCGTCATCATGCTGACCAGGCCGAGAGCCTAAGCACGTTTGATACTTGGCCGATTGAAGCCTGCCATTGACAGCTAGTTCCAGCGGTTGGCTATACTCGCGAAAAGCGTGGTTGATGCCACCACACAAAAACACCGCAGCATAAAACGGAACGACTGTGCCCGAGGGGATGGATCTAGGCCAGAGAAAGGAGCAGTTCAGCATCGCGTACGTACGCGCGATTGCCAGTGCGGCCGGCTTTTCGACCGCGCAGCCGGAGGTCGATAACGACAGCATCGACCTGAAAATCCAGACCCGCCTGCCCGGGTCACCCGAACTCAACATGCAGCTGAAGTGCACCTCCAGCCCCAACTGGAGGGAGGACACTCTCCGGTTTCGCCTGAAGGCGAAGAACTACGACGACTTGTCGCGCGCGGTCATGGTGCCGCGAATCCTCGTGGTCGTGGTCGTACCGGACGACGTCGACACGTGGCTGGAGCAGACGCCGGATCACCTTATTCTCAGACGTTGCGGCTACTGGAAATCGCTGTTCGGCCAGCCGCCACGCGATAGCCTGGGTAGTCCGGACAGCGTCACCGTGAAGATCCCGAGCAAGCAGACACTCACGGTTCGTTCACTGACCGAACTCCTCGAGAAAGTGGGCCGGAGAGAGACACTATGAGAGCGACCATTCGCGACCGATCGGCCCTGGCCACGCTGGAACCCGGAGACGTCACCCGATACCTCGAACGTCACGGGTGGATCGCGGATGTGGAATCCGACGTCGCCTATCAATATCGCCGCAGCGCCGTAGACGGCGAACTGATCGTGCGGGTTCCTAAAAGACACGTTGCCGATTTCGCTGAGGCCATGTCGTCGGTCCTCGGAACCCTCGAAGAGGTCGAGGGCCGCTCCCAGTTCGAGATCTACGAGGAACTCAGGGTCAAGACGATCGTCGTGCTGTGTGATGCCAGCGACCCGCACTTCCCGACATCCAACGTTATCCGCCTTCAATCGATGCTGGGACAGAACCCGTGGCGACCGATCTACTACCAGGCCGGCCCACTGGGCTTTGCACGTAAGAGTCTCTTCGGTGTATTCGAGTCTTACGCTCGTCTGTTCAACCTGCTCCGCCCCGTCGCACAGACCTATCAGTTCCTGTGTCAGACGTACGAGACGGGAGATCGCATCTTCATCTTCGGTGGCGGTTCCGGAGCCTTTGTCGCCCGCCTCGTAACCAGTATCGTCTCTTCCATCGGGATCTTCGAACCCAACAACGACAGCTTGCTCCCCTACGCACTGGACCAACTTAAGAAACGAGGCTCCCAGAGCGAGGCCCTTCGCACGACATTAGAGAGCTTCTGTCGCCCGGCCACTATCCACTTTCTCGGGCTTTGGGACACGACGCCGTTTCCTTCAGAAGCCCTGCTGCCGTGGGAGAAGGCGGAAAGATACCGCGGTGGCTCCGGATCGTCGGGTGCGAAGGTAGTGCGAAACGCCGTTGCGATCGATGAAAGGCGCCTGCCGTTTCGCTACGTCCCGTGGCAAGCCTCCCCCGACCAGGATGCACAGGAGGTCTGGTTCGCCGGCGCTCACGCCGACGTCGCAGGGGGTTACCCCAAAGAGGAATCAGGACTATCCGATGTTGCCCTAGAGTGGATGCTGCGGGAAGCCATGAAGACAGGACTCCACGTTAGCGAATCCGCGCTGGAGACGCTCGCCCCCAACCCGCTGGGCCAAATCCATGACTCGATGGTATTGGCATGGCGAATCAATCAACTGACCGCCTGGTTGTTCACGGGAGCCCGGCATCCTTTTAGCGGCTGGCGGACCATTCCCGACCACGCAACGATTCACCCGTCGGTCTTTTCGCGTATGGAAAGCGTCAGCTACCGACCGAAGAATCTGGCGAGGTTCCAGGCCGGATTGTCGGACAAAGAAAGCTAATGTCCTTTGCAGGGCTGTAGCTCCCTGTCCGAGATCACAAAGAACCGCCGATCTTCGTCCCAGGCAATCTCTTTCTCGTGTCGAACGTAGGCTTGCTGCCACAAATCCTGCAGCTCCGCTCTGCTGTGTGTTTCCAGGTACCTGTCGACTAACTCCCAGGCAGGCGTGTCGTCGTCGGAACGGCCGAGAACGGTATCCCAACAGAGTTCGGGCAGGTAACTCTTGACCCCGCTCGGGTCGGTGAAAAGATCAGACAGAAACATGAGCGCAATATCGCCTTCCCGAACCTCGGGCCAAAAATCGAGCACACGATGATCGTAAAGCTCCTCACTCGTCAGACGGCCGATAAGAAAAGGGATGCTCTCGCGACGTTTTGCCACGATTCCGGCGACAACAGGATCGTTGATGTTGTCCTGAATTCGACCCTTCGGCAGGAGTTTGCCGACATCGAGAAGATCCATCTCTGACGCTGTCGCAAAGACGGCGAACAAAAGCGTCAACAGGAGGCAGGGAACTCTGATCGCAGGCATGGGCGTCACGCTAACTTGCCTGATGCTGTTGATCAAATTTTAGGCTGAGAAAACAAAAGGGGTTCTCCATCCCGATATGACGCTATGCGGCAAGAAACGTCGAATCCTAGAGTAGAAGATTTCAGACGGAAGCCGAGACAGTCCGCTGGGCGCAATTGGCCCAGGCAACGTGGGCTGATTCGGACCCTGAGCGGGTACATATGGATAAGAACCGGAGTGAGAGTTACCGAGCCCAAGGGCAGAAACATTTTCTTGGTGACAGATTGTACCAATTTTGGTACACTTCGGCGTGAACGCGCCGGAAAAAGTCATTGTCGCGAAGTTCTATCAGCTGCGCGGCGGCCGAGAACCCGTGCGAGATTGGCTTTTGGAGCTTCGGGCTGAAGACCGAAAAACCGTTGGCCAGGACGTTATGGCCGTAGAGTTTGGCTGGCCATGCGGCGAACCGCTGTGCAAATCGCTAACGAACTATGCAGGTTTGTTTGAAGTCCGCAGCAACCTGCCCGGAAAGCGGATTGCCAGAGTGTTTTTCTACGTTTCGGGCAAAGACATGGTATTGCTGCACGGTTTTATCAAGAAGTCTCAGGCTACACCGCAAAAGGACCTGAAACTCGCAAACCGCCGAATGAAGGAGCATGAGCGAAATGGCTAAGAAAAACCCCAGAACCGGATCGACGCTTGAGAGCTTGCTCAGGGAAGACGGTGTTTATGAAGACGCAAAAAATTACGCGATCAAATCGGTGATTGCCTACAAGCTGGAAGAAGCCATGAAAGCGCAGAATCTCTCCAAGGCACGGATGGCAAAGCGGATGGAGACTAGCCGCTCACAGCTTGACCGCCTGCTTGATCCTGACAATGAAAGCGTGACATTGGAGACGTTGAAACGCGCTGCCAGCGCCGTGGGGATGCGTCTGGAGCTGGAGCTAAGGCCGATTTCTTGAACAGCCGATAATCCACTGTATCAGAAAGCAAACGTGAGGAAGACCTGTTGACGAAAGCGATTGACTGGGCGGCGCTGTCGAAATCGCTGAACCTCTTGGAAGAAGATGGGCCAAGTGGCTGGCAAGAATCCAGTAATAGTGAGGTCGCTCGAGAAGCGATTGCGAAAGTCATGGGTCGCGAGAGTATTCGCAGTGCGGTGGATTTCTACATATCCCACATGCCGGGATCCGAACTGGCAAGGTCGGTACTTTGGTTGTTGCGTCCCTGGCCAGCGATGGAGAGGTGCTACGAGATCTTTGAGTCATCAGAGGAGCCATCAAATCGACAATCCGCTGTGGAGTTGCTTCGCGTGGTGGCAGATCGAAGAGTTTTGAACTGGATCCCCGAATTCCTGAGCGATTCAGATGAGGCTATTCAGGCTTGGGGAATCGGAGTCATCGATCAACTTGCATGGTCAAATCTGATAAATGCGGAAGAGGCTCTATCGTTTGTTGAACTCTACCAAGACCACCGTAATCCGGAGGTGCGTAAAACGATTGTGTTCATCAAGCAGTACTTGGCTAAGCGCGACACCACCAAGTAAACAGACCGCCATTACACACGGGCCTTCTCAGCTGGGCCGCCAAAACAAAAAACCCGCCGGTGGCGGGTCTTTTGTTTTCGATGGCGTCCCCAAGGCGCTGTAGGACTCCCTCCTATAGCATTCACTCGCATCCGCGAATTTTCCGTAATAAACTGTTTTTTAAATAGAAGTAGTCAAAATACATCCAGATCCATCCACTTAGAACCGCACTTTTTTAGGGGTAACTAATGGGGTACGATTAGGCCCTTTTATTTCCGAATTAGGAGAAGTGCGCGAGTGAACCGCCTGACAAAAACGAAGGTAAAACAAGCCAAGAGACCACCCACCAAACACTTCGACGGCAAGGGTCTGTATCTCCTCGTCGGGCCGAACGGCCAAAAGGGCTGGCGCTTCAAGTACCGTTTCGAGGGCCGCGAGAAGCTGCTGAGCTTTGGGACATACCCGGAAGTGTCGCTCGAAGAAGCCAGGAAGAGGCGCTTGGCCGCGCGTAAGCTCCTGGCCGCCGAACCGCCCGTAGATCCGTCTGTCGCCCGACAAGCCGCGAAAGCCGTTCGATCAGACGTGTTCAAGAATGTAGGTGCGGAATGGTTCGCGGATAAGCAGACCCGGAATGCTAAGATCACCCGGGATCGTAATCAGTTCATTCTCGACAGGCTGTCCGATCGAGTAGGTACACGGCCTGTCTCTAAGATCGAAACCGTGGAGATGAAGCTCGCCCTCCTACACATCCAGGAGAATAATGGCGTTGAGACTGCCAGACGTGCGCGGGGTATTGCTTCCAGGATATTCGCCTATGCCATCGCCCACGGCAGAGCCAGCCACGACCCTACGGCCGGGCTGGAATACATTCTCAAGGACAGAAATACCGTACATCGGGCCGCGATCACAAACCCGAAGCAATTTGCGGAGCTGCTCCGGGCTATCTATGCCTATGAGGGTCACCCCAGCACCACTTCCGCGCTGAAGCTGTTGGCCCTCAATTTCACAAGACCGACAGAATTGCGCCTGGGCAAGTGGGAAGAAGTCGATCTTGACAGAGCTTTATGGGTCATTCCCGCGTCTCGGATGAAAATGCGACGCCGAAATCCCAACGAGCACCTTTTACCGCTCGCTTCACAATCGATCGAGATACTGCAAGAGCTATACAAGCTGACCGGGCGCACTGGCTGGGTGTTCCCGGGGAACAAACCAGACAAACCGCTAAACGAGAACGCGTTCAACAATGCCTTGCGGAAAATGGGCTACACCGGGGATGTTCATACTGCCCATGGGTTTAGAAGCACGGCTAGCACGCTACTCCACGAGCAGAATGTTCCAGTTGAAGTTATCGAAACCCAGCTGGCGCATGCCAGAATTGGCGTCAGTGGAATCTACAACCGCTCACACCTTCTGCCGCAGCGCCGCAAGATGTTGCAGCATTGGGCCAATTATTTGGACGAACTAAGGGGATGCGGAGAAACACGGCAAGTGTTCGATTAAGCGCGAAGCAAGCTCAGGACCTTATCTAGTTGCTATTTAGAGACGCTAGGGCACATTGTGCCTATTTGGGGCCTCGCATAACGCTAACCCCATATCGGAGGGCAATCAATGCAGGTAGCGACAGCGAGATTCCCAAGAGCTTCCGCTCGTCACTCTCAGCTACAAACGGACCGAATGGCTCAAAGATCCAGTTAAAACACATAACACACAACACCCAACTCGAACTGGCCAGTATATAGGCCGAAACGCGTGTGCGGATTACCTGGGTTTTTGCGGACTTTTTATCTGCACGGAGACGGGGTAGCAAAATGAATACCAGACTAGCCAGCGCAGCGATGGCACTGACAACTCCGGTGACTCCGTTTACAACCTCCCAATCCACTCTCAAACGTATTCCACCTTCAGTAGACCGTCTACAATAGTCTACCAAGCAAGAAACTGGTGATAGCTAGTGTTGAGTCGCTAATAGTACGAATAGTGATTACGAAACAGCAAGTAAATGACACGCTCAACCTCGCCCATGATCGATTCGAGCGTTGTTGGGGATTGTTGGAAAAAATGAAAGATGGCGATTTAGAGTCCAAAGGTGGCCTATCGCTGTTTGAATTTCAACCTCTGTTGGCGGAAGCAATTTTTGACCTCAGCGCGATATATCGGGAAATCGCCAGGGAGAAGCGACAACGAATCGCGAGAAAAGCCTCGCACTCGCCAATCTGGTTTCGGCGTCGAATGGCCCTCCTAGGAAGACAGCAAAAGGCCCTAAATCGAGCGATCGACCTAGGCCGAGCACTTGGCGACGGATTCGCGTGGCCTTTTTATCGTACGGAACAGAAACACCTTCGAGAACACCTAGCGTTACAACGACCAATGCACATGCCACCAGGCATCGGCGGTGCGGGCGAGCTTCATTTCATTAAGAACGTACAGAAACTCGAAGACAAGTTTATTCTCTACCACGGTATTACAAGTATGCTCCGGCTTGGTGACGTTTCGCTCATTGACTTGAAAGACAACAAGCTTGCGGGGATTGGCGAGCTTAAGTCGAGTTCAAGTAAGCCCGGCGCCCTAGACATATCTCTAATTGTCACCGGCTCATGGATTCCCGAAGATATAGCAGCAAAGCCCCAAGAAGAAAGTAATGAGCCGCGGCCCGATAATCCTCTCCAACCTAAAGCACGCGACAGGTTAAGGCGGCAACTCAAGCGCGTAGAAGCCGCCTTGGTAAAACGAGAAAAGGAGCCCGATAAGCGAATAGCAACTCGGTCGGACAACCATTTCGACTTCCTCAACGACTTGTTGTGCAATTTAGAGCATGGCCGATGTGTGTTTCGACAGGCGAGCAAGAGTCTAATTCTCGGCGCCTACCGAGTGCCGAACGCGGTTTCTGGTAGGAAGTTTACGGAACATAGTACCGGACAGCTCTCGGGGTTAGAGAACATTGGCGATTTGACCAAGCGAATCCTGATACCAGAACGCGAGGACAATTCGCTGATTATCGGCTCGTTGATTTATACACCAGATGGAAAAAGCCACCACCTACCCGGAATGTATCATCCGTTATGGTGGCCTCTTAGTCTGGGGGCCCTACGCGATCTTTTGCTTCAAGATGTGATCGTTACAACCGTCTTTAACCCTGCTCACCTAAAAAGTGAACTGGAAACCTTAGGGTTTGAGGTCGCCGGAAACAGGCTTGAAGACTGGAAAATTACAAAACGGAAAGGCAAAGCTGTCGTAGACCTAAAGGGTATTAGGTTCTATGCTCAAATGATTCAGCAGTATTTGTTTGCCGAGGACGCAATCATTGAGATTATCAAGCAGTCCCTACCGGATATCGACGTCGAAACGAAAACCTCACGCATGAAGATTGATATTTACATCGAGCAACACTTCGGCGTTAAGCCTACTCATACCTAACTATAACAGCGGCCTAGGCTGCCCGTGAGCCGCGCTTGTGACAGAAAGCGATTTCGAGAGCCCTTTCCGCTACTACCGTCAACGTTGATTGAGCAGTGACGCAGCCTTCTGCTCCAATAAAGTGAGCGCGTCCGTTTCAGATTGTGTCTGCTGACGCTCGGGGAGTTTTTGTGCGTTGGGTGCGCACAGATTTGAAGCTCACCAAAGAATACGCATCGACTTCGGACCCAATTCGATACTCAATATGACGGCCAGTTAGACCCGGAAGGTTGGGGGCTGTAGACTGAGCGGCGTTACGCTTAGCCAGACCTTTGAGTTAGATCAATCCCAATGACTGTTACGTCATCAACACGGGGGAATCTGGGGGAGATCTTCTGCCAGTGTTGCCTCAAGGCGGTGACCAATTTCGAAAACTCAACGGGCCGTTCGCTGTTGGGAACCTTCCAACGGTTTTTCTTTCCTCGATAGACGAGAACAAAAAGGCCTCGAGTCGATCGATCATCGCGAAGATAGTCTCCGCATAACTGGTTTTCGAGGCGTTCGAATAGTCTTGGACCGCTCCAGTTGTCAGCGAGTTTCAGCTCGACAGGAACTGGTCCATCAAAACTGAAACCATGAAACCTCAAGTCTGGCCGCTTGGCATCGGCCAGCTCCTCTTCCTGAGGGATTGAGTATCGACCTGCTGCTGCTCGACGAAGCTCATGGCCGATGTAGTTTCGCATCTCAGTTTCCAGCGCTGCTTTTCTAAGTATCTGGGCGATGCTGCTGTCACCGTGCTCCAGGTCATCCTTCAAGTCTAGCAGTCGCATTGTCGCAAGTTCCGCCAACTCCCTGTGATTTGTGGGAGTACGCTCCAACGATTCCTGAAAGTCTAACAACTGCGAAGGAGTCCAAGCTCCAATGTCGGCGTCCTGCTCAGCCTTAGTTTTTGCAAGCAGAGCAATCCAGGGACGGGAGGGTCTATCGGGATGCGTTTTCGCTATCTCCATTAATGCCAGAAACGCGTCCTTGCCAGGGATTTGTTTCAGAAGCGCAAGGAGGTTTTCCCGCGCGTCTTGAGCATCATCACGTAAATCAGGTGAATACACTCCCCCTCCGACGCGGTCGACATCCTCCTTAGCCGGAATGTATTCGTGCATCAGAAGGTAGAGCGATTTAAGATGCTGGGGTGTTTTGAATTTCTCTCGAGCCCGCGCGGGCTGTCGCCTTCTACCTCCAAGAAGATTGGTGATGAAACTCATAGCAAAGGTCTTTCGATTATGTGGCCTTGATACCCGTGCGGCACGCGCGGCAAAGGCCGAAATTGCTTTTTTAGGAGCCACACCTGCCCAAACGGCATACCACATCGCAAGGTGATTAAGGCGGCGAAGCGATTTAGACTTTCTTTCTGCCAGAGCTTCGAGCTCGGTATCACTAACACAAGCGCCTTGGACGATCGTCAAAATCATCTGCAAATTTCTCAGATTCTTGGGCTCCGTTGCGCGAAGATGCTGTACGAGCTGAGGCGCAAGTTCGTTCCAGGCCCAATCGCCAGACCAACTCACATCGCTCAAGACATAGTGTGTGTCCATGCTATGCTTTTCGATCGATAGCTCGTATTGGATTTCCTTGAACAGGAAGTCACCTACAAGCTTAGGTTGTTTTTCAAACAGTTTGGGGAACCAAGTCGGAAAGCCATTTAGTTCGTGGGCAGCATAACGACACGCAATACTCACCTCCTCCTCGCTAAGCGAGTCTAGCCAGTTGTCGGTTTCCCTTGCTTCAATGCTAAGCCCGGTAAGTCCGAAAACTACCGTAAGTGGCGTTTGATTCGGTGAAGCACCTTCCGATCGTAGTACTGGCTTGTAGCGCCGCCAGTAGTCAACGACGCCGTCTCGAAAAGCCCGCGCGACAAGCTCGCCATACTCATTAATCAGGACCTTCCAATCGCCATTCGTCCACCGCGTCGATTCGTCGTCTTGCTCCCGCATCCGCTCATGCAGGTAGAGTTGAGCATTGGAGATTTGATCAGGCTTCGGAGGAGCTCTTAGAAGTTCGGTATTCTCCGAAAGGAACTTCTTCCATTCTTCTCGATTCTTTTGCGCTCTCGATTCTCGCTCCCTAGCTCGCTTTTGCCAGCCGGCTTCCTGCCGCTTCCACTTTCTTTCTTCTGCAGACTGAGTGGGAGGCCTCAGATACTTGCTAAGGCGACTAGAGAGTTTGCTGTCCGAATCGACGAGAGTTCTTAGGCTTTCACGCCATTTGCGCGGCCGACCATTGTCAACGTAAAGCCGAAAGGCAAGGGACAGAGCGACTAGCCGATTATCGCCCAGTTGCTGAGCTGGGATCTGACTCGCGACGTATTCAAAGTCACTTTTGTCGAATCGCCAAAAGGCTCCAAACGTCGAAGCGCGCCGGTATTCTACAAGTCGCTCTCCACGCTTCTTGTCGAGTTGTGCCCTGGCTTGTTCAATGTCATACCAAAACAATGCGCGATTCAATTCGGGCCAAACGGGTACAATCTCAGCGAATACAGGTTCTATACTACGTACCTCGTCTGTGACGTAGTCCTTCGCAATTCGGAAGTTGTGCAGAACGCTAAGCGATGGGGGCTCGAGCGCGGCAGGATGCCGAATCTGAACAAGCCGCTCAACTGACCGAGCAGCCGGATTTAGCAGCCATGCGAATTTTTGGGACACTTCGCAGTAGCGTCGTTCGATAACGGGCGGTTCATGTAAGAGTTCATTCAGGCCAGAAACGAGCTTCGGCAGAAACGAAGCATCAGTTTCCCTTACAAAATCACTGACCGCCTCCTCCAATCGGTCAACTTTGTATCGTTCCTTTTCGGCACTTCTTGCTAGTGCTGCCAAGAGCCAGTCAATTACGTTATGTGAGGGATTGATGTCCTTTATCAGCTCGGCCAGCCACTCACGCTTCAATTCACAACTTTCCTTAAGAAAGACTCGCCGGACCTCTTCATGGTCCTTTTCTCCCCCAATCGACTTTACTGCCCGAAACGCAGCAATGCGTGTGTAAGTTGATAAAGACTTGCTAAGAGCGGCTGCCTTAGCTTGGTCTAGGGCTGCTTCGATTCTGCCGAGCCACACCATTCTGAGAAGAAACCCCGTTAACTCGTCGTTCCCTCGGTATGTCTCGATTAGATGACAGACATCTTCTGCCAAGTCTACGCCGGCAAATCGCTGCACAGCAGAATAGTCGGTTACAGAATGAAAAGAAGTTCCGCTCGCTATGTCTTGGCAAACTTCGAGAAGTAGCGATTGACGTACAGGAAGTGGCAATTGACTTGGGTCACCACCCTCAAAGAGAATCTCTGGGGCAATTCTTCGCAGGCTCTCGCATACCCTTGCGTCTAGGACAGCTAGCCAAGGAAGAATTGGGCGAAGGACCGGTGCAACAACATCGTGGCCATATTGGTTCATAAAGAACAGAGTTTCGATCTTTCGGCGTGAAGTTTGGCTAGCAAGGAGCTGCGCAAACCACTCTGCCGTCAAATACTCTCGCACTGACCGATGATGGAAACGGACGGTTCCATATACTGCTTCGTCGAATACTGGGCGGGATAACAGTGTTGCTTGATCAACTTCGTCCCACTCTGGTAGAACCTCATTAACTGAAATGCCGCTCGAGTTGTAGGAAGCATCAGGCACAAGGAAAATCGACTCTTTTCCCAACGTGGCCGCTGCCGCAAGGCGCTGTGCTCCCTTACGGGCAGAGACAAGCGAGAGTGGTTTCGTTTCGGCGCGATCCTGATCTCTTTCAATCAACCGTCGGTCAATGCTATTCCGCAAGATCTCGAGCCGGCTACCAATTCTGCCTTTGTCAATCCAAAAGTCAGTCAACTCCTCCAAATCTTGCGGGCGCGAGGTGAACGACCAAGCATCTGCTCTTTCAACAGCATCAAGGAACTCGGAGTGGTTCTTTACGCACCTCGCACGCAGAAAAAGCTGGATCTGTTCCGATCTCAAGTCGTCAAGCGCGAAGAGCTTGAACGTCGTCTCTGGACGCTCCTGCTTAACAGTCCGAATACTCTCCGACGAATTGTCGTCTATCTCCTGCGGAGACTCCTGCACCTTCCCAGCGGACGCAGAAAAAGGTAGATGCTGACTACAAAGAACAAGGTCGGCTTTGGGTCGCCAAGCAGACGACCTACTAGTTATGACGACGTGCGCGCGATCTCTTGCTGTAGAGAGTCGTCTGCCCAATTTCCGAACCGCGAGTTCGAAGTCGCGCGGACTATGAAGGCGCGCTTCGTCGACCGAGTCCAGAAGGATCCATCCCTCTTCCTCGGACGAAAGCCACTCCTTGAATTGTTGGCCGCTTCCGACCTCGAATGCGTCATCGAAGTCACGTGGAATGTGTTCTAGGCGGAGGAAGAATGCTGCTTCGCCGCCTTCTCTGAGCCTGTTGGCGAGGTGTCGGATCTCCTCGGTTTTTCCCGAACCAGCCTCCGATAAGATCACCACTCGATACTCTGCCAATAAACTGGACCAGTCCAGCCGATCTCCCATATTGAAATAGTCGCCAAAATCCGAATCGTCATGATCGCTTTCGCTAAACGAGATTTCATGAAACGTTCGGTTCAGCTCTATGTAGCCGTATTGATTGTCAGATCCAGTGGTCACGACTGACGATCTTCCTCCCTATCCTGTCTTTCATGTTCACAACGCTATCCACCCAATCGGTCATTAGTCAATCGATTACACGTGCGTCATACCTAGCGAATACCTGTCGCCAGCCAGTTACTCACGCTCTTCGAGCGTATTCGTTCCAGAGCCGGCTCAAGCAGGTCTTTCTGGTTGGCCGATGACTAGCAAAGTCGACTGCGCCCTGCCTTCAGCGGGCGATTCGTCGCGTCACCGATCTGATCAGTTCGTGGAAACGCCTCGGCGAACCTAATCGTAGCTAGCGAAGGCACTCCAGAACTTTTGGAGCGTACTCGAACTCGGCTCGCTACCTCATCTGCATTGATCCTCCTTTCCGATTTCGATGGCACATAACTGGACTCCATCGTCGAATCTCGGCATGCACACTTGAAAGACGACCTAAATATGGTCTATATTTAGGTCGCCCTATGCCAGAGCCAACACCATGAAGCTATCCACTCAAATCAAGCCAATAAGCTACCTGAAGGCCCACGCAGCGGAACTCGTTCGCGATCTCAATAGTCGACAGGAACCGCTGGTGATTACCCAAAACGGCGAGGCCAAGGCGGTCATGTTGGATGTAAAAAGCTACGAGGATAGCCAAGAGACGCTCGCCTTGCTTAAGCTCCTCGCAATCGGAAACCGTCAGGTCGATGATGGCAAGGTGAGAAGCGTCGATGATGCCTTCCAGCACCTGCGCGACCGTCGATCCCGCGGGGAATGAAGTACGACGTAATCGTCACTGACGGCGCGCTCGCCGATCTGGCGGATATTGACGACTACCTGTCTGATGCCGAGTCCGTCGATATCGCCACGTACGTCATCGACGAACTCGAGAAGAAAATTCGAAGCTTGGCGGAAATGGCGAAGCGTGGTCATTACCCCGCCGAACTCTCCGCACTCGGCATTCAGGACTATCGTGAAATTGAGTGGAAGACCTATCGCATTATCTACCGCATAAGCGGTCGAAGCGTTTACATCTACGTCGTCGCCTCCGCTCGGCGCGATTTTCAGGCGCTGCTTCAGCGGCGCTTGTTATCAGTGTAGCCCTACCCTCCGTCATTGGAATAAACGTTTCCTTGGCGACCTGTGAACGCGCCCTGCATTCGACACTAGCGCATTTTGGCCACCACTAGATTCACCGGGCCACTTGTTCTAAGTTCGCACCATGACGATTTCCATATTTCTCGACGCTAGCGTACTCCCGACAAATCCGATCGCGCTATCAGCCGAATTCCGGGCGCTTGCGGAACTAGCGAACGAAAACGAAGTTAGGATATACATGTCGTCGGTCGCCTATCGGGAATGGATCTCAAAGCGCCAAGGAGAATTCGTCGACAAGACCGAGGCTAGCCGGACAGCTATTCATAATTTGGTTCGCGACAGATGGTCGCCGATCCTGGAGATTCATGAAAGCTTGACGGACGCCAGAGATTGGTTGGCTAGAAACAAGGAAATCGTTAGCCAGGCGGCGCACGACAAGGCGGCGGCCGTGCTGGGCATGCTCAGCCCGACCGTGCTCCCGATCAACGCCAGACACGCGCCAGCAGTATTCGATAGCTACTTCCAGGGCACTCTACCCTTTGGGTCGATCAAAGCACGCGACGATATTCCCGATGCGTTTATTCTTGAGTCGCTAAAGGAACTGGCCGTAGCGGGCGGCCCGATCATACACGCAGCGATTAACGACAAGCGATTGAGCAAAGCGGCGAACGAGCTGCTACAGGTCAGTGTATTTCCGACGTTGAAAGCGCTGTTTGAGGTGCCTGAGATTAGGGCTGCACAAGCAAACCTGCAGCGTGCTGGCGCCTGGCGGGCATGGCTTGATGAGTTCAGACCGCAATTGGCCTCCCTGGACGATGCTGTTGCAAGCGAGATTCGTGACCGCGCTGTTGACGCGATCACATTCGAGACGGTCCACCATGAGCAGATACCGGACGACAACAACGAAGGCACTATAACCGGATACGACGAACCAACTGAAATTGAAATCGATTGGGATAATGCGACAGAGTTCGGTGTCGGCATTTTGTCGGTGCCGGTTGAATTTGACGTTGATGTGCACATCGATTTTGCAGTGTTCCGAATGGATGCTTACTCAGTCCCGGAAGGTGTCTCCGTATCGTTTGGAGACCCGGAACACGACCACTTTTTTGAGGCAGAAGCGGTAGTAAGTACACACGTTCGTGCAAACGTAGTCTTCGAAATCCCAGAGGACGAAATCGACGATCTGGCAATCGACACAGTTGCAGAACTTGCTCTTGTCGATGATATTGAGATTGAAGTTCTGGAACGCGAAGACTTTCAGATCTTTCGCTAGTTGTGACAGTTCAGATCTGACCGTACAGCAATCGTCAGATTTGATCGGGACTAGAGGCCGCTTTACATTCGATTGCAACCGTTTGGACAGCGAATCACGAGACTACGGCGAATGACCCATAGCGGACGCTACGCTAACGGCGATTGCGGGACTCGAAATGACGCATCAGTATATAGTGAGTGACATCTTTGAGATTTCGGGGCGAGGCCCGGCCGCGCTCTTTGACGGAAACCCACCGATATTCTTGCCGATAGGAACAATAATCGGCGTTCAAATCCGCACGCCGTCCGGTGGTTCAATTTGTACAACGGCTCAAATCGAAGCCGTTCGAAAGGTTCCACCCGGAGAGGTACTGGGAATGATTCTTCCGAAGCTATCACAATCCGAAATCCCTATTGGGTCCGTCGTCTTGATAGACGGCAACTAGGATGACCCCAGGTCGTGTTCAGTCTTTTCGGAAAACGCCGTCGGAAGAAACGCTTTATGATTGGGGCTGTAGTTGAAGTTTCCGCCGAAGGCGGTTGGAGGACTGATTGCCAGGGGAAGGTCAAATGCGGTCCGGAGCCAGTCGAGACCAGGCAAGGCGTAGACTATTTCTACTGGGTGGAATTCGATGAGCCCCAACACGATCTCAGCGACGACGGGCCCTATGAGGCCGCGCAGATTCTGTCGAGATATCTCACAAAAAAGTAGTACTGGTCTATTGACCCGACACCTGCGCCAAGAGTCTGCCTCTGGCCGGTAGAAGACTCTGACAGGAGATTCTCGAGTGTTCGTAGCATTGAAGACATGAGTCGATACGCGTTCTTGTTTGCGATAGTGCTTTGTGCAGTATCCGCCTGTGGCGGTGAGGGTCGCTACGACCGAGCGGCAGCTGACTTCTTTCAAAGCAATGCCGCTCGATTTCTTGAGCTGAACACTGAGCTGAGTGCACTGCCTAAGGAGATTCGATCGCTTGAGCCAGGTACCGCTCCGGGGACGATGAGAGTCAGACGCAAGCCAGACGACGAACTGGCTATTGAAGATAGCTCTGACCACACAGAGTTCCTCGACAGGTTCCAAGAGCTAGATCTGGCCCTCATTTCAAGGTTCGACGGTTACTCTGTATTTCACAGGAATCCGATCAGAGACGGTCAGTTCGAACACTACTACGAATACATCTCTATGCCGGTGGCGAATGAGTCTATGCGTTGTGGCGGATCAGAAGCGATATCCGGATCTGTGCGTTCGTGCCTTGCTGACCTGGATCTTGGCTGGAGCATGTGGATAAAGACGCTGCCAGGCCCAAACTCCCGAAAGTACGCTCAATAGAGGCTGAGTGAATGACCGGTTATAGCCGTGAAGAGCCCCTAGCTGGGCGTCAGCTATAATCGCTGTTTCTTGCCGATTGCCGACACTGAAGAACCGTGAAGAAACACAAGGAAGATCTCGCAGACCTAATATCAAGGGCTGTTGAGGATCCGGCTGCTGTTCTTGTTGGATCTTCGGAGCCTGGTTTCTACGTCTTGCAACTGCGCGATGCCTACATCAGATTCGCACTTCATGACGACGAAGGCGCACCCGGTGCCGACCCACAAGGAAAGATAGGAGGTATATCCGGAGAATCGGGGCCTCTTTCATTCCTATGGGTTCCCGGCACTGAATCAGGAGATAGGCTTCTAGCGAGATTGCTGGCCTGCGAGATCGATCAGTCGAAATTCCTGAATATTCGTGCTGAAGCTGCAAGATCGCTCGCTGCCACTCTCGATCAGTCGACCGGTAGGTAGCAGCTGAAAACGGGCACCTAGAAATACCCGCGGAGCACGGGGAAGAATGAAAAATAAGGAACGCCAAAGCTTGGAGGAAGTGCTTGCATCCGTCTCGGAGACCCTCTTTCCAGACAAGTTGGGCACTGCACAGGTCTCAATCGACACGGTCGATTGTATGGGCGATACGCCATTGCATGTGTTGGCGCTGCGCCCCAATCTTTACGGTGCCAAATTGCTTCTCGAAGAAGGTGCAAACCCCAATGCGATAGGCGATATGGGTCAAACGCCATTACACAATGCTGTCAGTGCCGGTAGCGAAGACATGATCCGGCTGCTCCTGGAGCACGGCGCCGATCCCGACATCGCTTGTGAATTCGGCGATACGCCGAGACAAAGGGCGACGGATCGATCAAAAAAGCTGGCAAAGTGTTTCTAGAGCGACGACGCAATCGTCTGCTTTGAGTCGAAGTTGGGGCTCTAAGGGCAAGGAAGAACGAGCCACGTCGTCAGAACGGAGATCGAACCGTTGCGTCATGGTCAGTCAATTTCGGTTCGTCGAAACAGAAGGAAAACAGACATCATTCTGCGCGATTCTCAGCTCACTGATTGCCCAGCTCTTGCGGAATAGTTGGCGCTGACTCTGACCAAAAACGTCGGGTATTTACTCTGGCTTAATCACCCGACAAAAGGTTGGCGACACCGCGGTGTGGAGTCCTTCCCGGAAGTCGAACCCCCCAAATGCTCGTCTGCTACTCAGCTACCCCTGGCCAGATGCATCCTTCGCCCGGTTCCTGCTATACGACTTTTAATCAAACGCTTAGATCAGCTGCCGTCGGACGACGACTAGGCTCCCGGCTCAGAATACTGAGTTTCTTTGCCGAAAAAAATGGGGTAACTAACGAATAAGGAACGTTAAAAATTCCTTATAAATCAATGAGCTAAGCCAATGAAATGGCGTCCCCAAGGGGATTCGAACCCCTGTTACCGCCGTGAAAGGGAAGTGACGTGGGGATAAGTAACTGTAATTAAAACAAAAAACCGTGACCCTCAAGGGCTTTTTGAGTCACAAATTCAGACTGATGTGAGCGCGGCTGTCGCTGAAAATGCACCCCAGCAAAACAACGCAATAGACGCGAGTACGAGAAGTAAGGACAGCCATAGAAGTACCTGGTGCTGAAAGAACCCGGTCTCCGGCTTGCCGTGTGCTTCCTCTTGGTAGAGAGCCAGTTGGGTGAGATAGGCCGTGAGCTGGGCTAGCCCAGCCACGACGATTCCGACGATGAATGAGCCCATCGCACATTGTAGGGGCGGAACCTCCGAACCGTTTCTATAGAGGTCTCCCAGGAGCGCGAGCAAAGCGATAGCAGCACCGCCGTTGACGATTGCTCCGAAACGAAGGACACCACTGGAGAGCTGAAACAGCCCCTTGTATGTCTCCTCCGTGTGCCAGTCGTCCCTGCTCTCGCCCATAGACGCGGAGTCTAGCACCTGATGGGGCGTTACGTCCTAGCCGGCCACCTGGTTCGTAGGCTGGCGCTCTACGTAGTCCAAGTTGCTGACAGCATACGGAATTCCGCGCGCCCGTTCGGGAATATTTTGCGCAGTTTGGCCGGCTAAGGGCCTGATTTGCCGTGGTTGAGGCAGAAAATATTACCGGCGAATTGAGCCGTTTCCGAGCCCCTGGCAAGTTCGAGAAGTGCGCAAATCCGCGAATTCTCGTTTCAACACATGCCTCGAGACGAAGTCTTCTTCGACACATTTGATCCGAAAATGACGATAATCAATCCAGAAAACAAGGAAATTCGGACGAGTTCTTTTGGGCAGCTAACGAATTAGCATAGCGCTGCCATTTCGAAATGGGAAATTTGACCGAAATAGAAGTTTTCCGAATGCGGCAATTCAGGCAGTTAGCGGCAGCATCCCGCTACACCATTCATTACGCGATTCGCGAGCGCGCAAAAAACGTCGGCAAAAATTTGTCACTTTTGACCCAGCCCTAACCCGTAGGCATTTGACGGTCTCGATGATTGGGAACAAGATTTTCGGCAAATCACCTGGGCTATGTCTTTTGGGCAAATGTGTGTTGCGAACATGAATCTTAGTCGAGCAATATTTGTCTTGGTCGCGATCATCGTCGCATCTGTCGTTGCGTACCAATTGATGGGCACAGACGCGCCGTCGCCAGTGCCGCCACAGGCAGCTTCGGAAGAGCCAGCAGGCGCGCAGAACGCGATTGTAGATTCCGAATCGGACGATGTTGCCCCCGACGAGGTAGCCGAGCCTGGAGCAAGTCTGGTCCCGGACGGCTTTCTGGAACAATTTCCAGATCCCATTGAGGTATTGCGCGAGCGGGGCCTGGATACTTCGGAAGCCGGTATCCGAGCAATGCTGGCCGATACGAACAGACCGTCAGGAGCGCGGCATTGGGGCGCGATGGCGCTGGGCAAACTGAACAGCGCCGGGGCCTACGAAATCCTAGCGCAGTTGCTGAAGAACGAAACGGACAACGACGTGAGGATCGGTGCAGTAGGCGGTCTGGCGTATCTCGGTGATTCGGAGTCGATTTCGCTCCTGGAAAGCTATCTGGCTCACGATCCCGATGAGTCTGTTCGCGTGGCCGTATTGTCGGCACTCTATCGGAACCCCTCGGAAATGGGCCGCGAGGTGTTCAGCAGAACCGCTGTTGACACAACCCAGCATCTGCCGGTTCGTGTATCGGCGCTTGAGGGTACCGCGCTAGTCCAAAGCGAAGCGGTTGCCAACACCATGCGCACGTTGCTCATCGACACCGAACCCGAAATACGGGCGAGGGCCGCCGTTGCGCTGTCTCGCACGCATCAAAATGAGGCGCTGTCATACCTTGTTGACTCAGCGCTGGACGATGACATACCGCTGCACGTCTGGGGGCGCGTAGTGAGACGGCTGCAGGAAGTCACGGACGACCAATTCACCGACCACAAACCCGTTGACTATGCAGCAGACCCCGAGTTGCGTGCGTCGACCAAGAAAGAGATTGCTCGATGGTGGAGTGATTCCCATTCGAATTAGTCATTGATTGGCGAACAAGCCTTTTTCCTTAGGAGAAATACAATGCACACTCGGCTCCTGACTCTCGCGCTATTGGTATTGCTGTTTCTTGCGGGCCCAACGTCCGGGCATCCAACGTTGAACCCACACACCCACGACGACACGACGGTGAAGTGGGAAAAAGACCACGCGGAAGGGACAGGCGACAAGGACGGTGACACCGCACACAATCACGTCGCAGACCGCAATTTCGGCGGTTTTTTTCAGCTAACTAGGCAACCGTACAGCGCGGTGGGTTGTTGGGATAACTTTAATCATCGCGACGATCGAGATGGTGATTTCGACGAAGGCCATTGTTTCATCAACGAAGATGACGACGCAAAGATCGTCCGGTATCGAATCAACAGTTCGGTCCCTGAGGAGGCACGCCCCCTCATTCGAGATGCATTTGCCGCGTGGAGCGCAATCCCGCCAGCACCGGGTCAATCCATGGGGCTGGAGTTCGTAGAGGGCGCACCGGCTGATTTGAACGTGGTGTGGGAGTCCGAGACCACGGCGGGCGTATGGATCGCGGCCACAAAGACACTGAGATTTGATAATGACCCGAACCGAAACTGGTCATGGGAAAAGGACCCCTCCGGCATCGCCGACAACAAGTGGCATTTCTATTCGGTCGTGCTTCACGAAGTCGGACATGTGGTGGGCCTCGATCATCAGCTTGACACCGATGATCTGATGCATGCGGGTTCCGGCCAAGCGACGATAGGTGCGCCCAAAAACCAGGGCGGCTTCCATTGGGACTTTATCGACGAGGATTCGATAAAGGGCGCTCAGGAACTCTATGGCCATCCGCCACCCCCAAAACCGACTGTAGGCGTGATCCCCATGGGTTGCGACGGTCAGACCTGTAACGACTATGAGATTGTATTCGGTGGCTCTCCGTATGCCCAAAGCTACGAAGTTCAGCGCGCGTTGGCACCTAATGGTCCATGGTTCAACCACAGTATTTCGATGACAGGAGACCATCGCGGCTTAGTGCACAGTACCGAGTGGCAGACGACTTATTGGCGGGCTCGAGTAACGCTAGGTACCGGCAATTCGGACTGGTCTGATGTTCACAATGCAGCCGACCAGTGTGACGTCGACGACGATTGCCCATTCCCCGGGTTCTGTGGGCCGTTCTACTAATTGATGCTGCCAGAGTAGTTTTTTTGATCCTGCCAGGCATTTCTCTTGCTGCCTAGCCTGCGAATCCCCTGGAGAATGCTAAACAGGTCGTAAGCTATTGAATGCTGGTGACGGTGGGATACCGCGGCATATAGAGATTGAGCAACTCGGAAACTCGCGCCTATACTGACCAACCGCCCGAGATTCGCAGTGCAACGCCCAACTCCCATATGCCTAGAGACGGTGCGCCAGCTCTACGAGCACCAGCACCGGCTAAGGGTTGGGTGTATTGACTGCCAGCGATGGCAGGAACTCTCATTCATAGAGGTGGACCGGATGGGGATCGCTGACGAGAAGGTGGTGAAACTCAGATTCCGATGCAGAGTCTGCGGAGAACGGGCGGATGCGCAGCTCGTCGCACCTCATGGGGGCGGACCAGGAGGCGCCCACACGCACTCGCCTACTTCCGCCGATACAGCCCCTCAACCTTCTCGCTGACTTGAACCGCACGGCGAAACGTCGAACTCTTACGATTCATCAGAAAACTGCGCAGTCACATTGAGCATAACACGTCTAGTCTCGTCTAAAGAAAGGCCGGCCGTTTCCCGAAGGAAGCTACGAACCTCTCTCCATGAACGACCTTCACTACGCAAAGTTGACGCGAATTTTTCGGCATCCTCAAGGAATTCTTCGTCAACTTTTGGTTCCAGTGGAATGACAAGGTGATCAATAGTATTAAGAGCCGTACGCTGTTTTCGCTTTAGAGCGTCTACATCTTGACGAAGCCTAACTAGCTCCTTTTCCGTCGTCGAAACACTCGGTCTAGCAGACTGATCCACATCGAGGAATGCTGGAAGTACGGATTCGATCGGTGATTCCAGAAGCTCACCTATAGCCAACTCAATCTTACGTTGTAGCGCATCCCCCCAATTCTGCTGATTCTTGTCATAGTCAATGACTCGAAGTGCCCTAAGGTCAAAGGGGACATCGTTGAGGTCATCAACAACAAGGATCGCCGGTTTGCCGATTGCATGAGCCAACCCCAACTCATAGAACACGTTGGGTTTCTTACCGGTAAGGTCAGCGAGGATTACATCTGCGCGTTTAGTCAGATCCCAAATGTCGTCGACAACCTTGCTCGGACGAAAGAGATCGTCCGCCCGGCGAGGCTCGAGTCCGGCCGCAACAATTGCCGGCTTATAGATCCCATCGTAGTAAGTGTCGAACCAGCCTCCAAACGGCATGATTGTGAAACATAGCCGCTTCTCTTTGCCAGATTCAGTTGCATCACCGACTTCATGTTTCTTGGTCGTATTCTTCTTGGCAGACATGAAAGCGCTCCTGCAGCACTGCGTTGAGTAGCACAATCGCTCGACAATCGACTCACCTACGGGAATCTCGCGTATTTATGCCCCCCGCCAAGCATTCGCTGACCGTGTGATGAGTCATTCGGCAACCCACGCTACCGCTACTTAGTTGGACGAATCAAACACCAAAACTTCCCGAGATCAGCGTCTACCGTACAACCCCTCCACCTTCTGGGCCACCAGACCTGGCCGGTCGATCGCCTCCTTGAACAGCTCCACGTCATCTTCGCTACCTGCCAACCAGCTGTCGCGCTCGTTCGGTGTGTCAAGGATTACGGGACTCCGCGGGTGTATCTCAGAAACCTCGGCACCGGGATTGGTGGTAACGATCGAGAAGCCAAAGAAATCGTCGTCTTCGGCTTTGTAGTGGGCATAGATGCCGCCCAGCGCGAACGGCCGACCGTCACTGAAAGCGAAAAAGTATTGGTCCCGCTTCTGCCCACGCGGGAGCTTCGGTCCCTTCGGCTCATAAAAACCATCAACAATGACGAGGCAGCGACGATTTTTGGCTGAGTGCGAAAACATGCCGTTGGTGAACATGCCTTCGATCTTCGCATTCGGATGGATCGGGGCTTTTTTCTCCCGAAGCCATACCTTCTCAAACCTCCAGCGCATCGTACCGAACCGCACGATATTGCCGTCACTCAGCGCGACGAGCCGGTGATTGCTCTTACTGCCTGGTTTCTTGGCCGATGGGCCTATCGTGCGGCTTGGCACGTAGAGGTCAGCCGACTCTGACCATTCCCAATCGTCGGGAAAGTAGCGCCGGATCAGCTCGTCAGACGACTCTAAAGAGTAAAGGCCGCACACGGGTCAGTCCGCGTCAGCTTTTTCGGTGGATGCCATCTCATCGAAGCAGCCCTGCCCTGTCCAATCACATTTGCCCGATTCCAATTCGCTGCAGAAGATGTAAGCGCCATCGCGAACGATCGGCTCCATACACGCAGGGCATCTCCCATGAATCGGTACAGCGGTCATAGCGGAACATTCTACAAATGCGCCGAATAGCTATCCATATGGGAAAAACCCAAATACGCCGAAACTTGCGCGAAATCGTGCCAAAAACGCTTTTTCCGAGAAAAACGCGCCGCACCAACATGACGACTATCACGAAAACTATGGAGTTCAACAGACTCCATTAAATGCATGATTTAGTGAGAATTTCGGACCTGATTCGTCGATGGATACACAGACAGTTGCAGCTAACCCATTGAAAAATAGAGAACTAGGTCTATCTCTACCGGTCTTAAGGTATGTAAGATTGCCTTACATCGTGACAAGCCAACCGAGAACTTTGACCATGAAAAGCGTAATTCGCATTGAAATGGGTGCGCAGCTTCTGTGGGAAGCCTCGAAGACAGAGAGCGGTAACTGGATCGCAGTCAACGACGCAGTTGGATTGACGATGCAGTCAGATTCTCTCGACGAGTTGCACTCGATGATTGAAGAAGCTACACAGCTGTTATTCGAAGATCTCTTCGAAGACGGAGAGCTGGACGCCTTCCTGCGTTCCAAGGGATGGAACAAAATATCAATGCCATCGGACAGTGACGGAGGCATTCGCTTTGATGTTCCTTACGAACTGCTTGTGAAGCACGCCAGTGATCCGTCGCGACCAGTTCACTAACAAGCTTCGCGAACTCAACTTCACATTTAAACGGCAGACTCAAAGAGTTGCCATCTACAAACGACGTGGAGGCACTCAGCGCTTGACTGTGCCTCTCAACAAAGATCTAGACGAGGCGTTCGTCAAATCTGCTCTCCGACAAGCCGGTTGCACCGCCAAAGAAATCGAGCAATTCATCAGTTCTTGCCACTGTTAATGAGAACGAAATGATCAAGAGCATGAGACTGCTCGTGATCCTCGCAGCGCTACCAACGGCGGCTTCTGCGTATTCGCCTGATACTGGGGAAGAGACAATCCAGTGCCGCCACCTCAGCCAAACGCTGGGACTTACTGATGATCAGCGGTACGTCAACGATCTCGTTTTCGAGATTGCAAAGTATGGTGATCTTCAACCGGCTTTCGTGCTTTGCGAGGTAATTGGTGACTCCGTTATTGCTACGTCCTTGCTAAGAGAGGGCGAAAGAGCTGTAGTGTACAACCAGGCCGTGTTCACGGGTCTACGTTTATCCGGCGAGACATCTTCGGGGGCCCTGTTCATACTAGCCCATGAAGTGGGGCACCATCTTTTGGGCCATATATCAATAGACGACTCTTCCTATCAATCGAATCCAACTGTTTCCGACATAGGAAGCAGGTCGCATAAGCGTGAGCTTCAGGCAGATGAGTTCGCCGGGTTCGTGTTATCGAAGATGGGCGCAGCCTTAAACGACGCTAGCCATGCCGTGGGGCAAGTCAATGAGTCGCCGACCCTTACTCATCCATCTAGGGCAGACCGCATCGAGGCTGTCCACACCGGATGGAAGAAAGCTCGCATGGGCAAGCTCTGGGGTGACCCACTTACAGCGTGGGATGAATTTCGCTCAATAGGCTTATCGACACTCGGCTTCTTTAATAGCACTTTGGGATTCGTGGCGACGCTGGGGGGTGCAATTGGAGCAGTCTCGGCATTTCGCATTTGGCTCCGGAGAAAAAGGCGAGCGACGACTTCCGAAACTGAGCAACCCGGTACTAACCCTTAGTTGAGTAACATTCAATCTCCTATGCCCAGCGTCATGCTGAGCGATTGGGCGGTTGCTCGTGAACGTACGCGGCGAGCGAATCGAGCTTGCCGCTGATTTCTTTGAGTGAATCGCGGATCTCAGTTCTTTCCGTATCCCGCCGGGCCTGGTCTTCCTTCCTCTGCTCCTCCAGACCGTCGAGCCTTGTTTGGTGCTCGATAGCCCGCTTCTCGACCTCGCTCACCGATTCCTTCACACCTTCGACAGTCTTGTCCTGAGATGCGAATTTCCTGTAGATGTGCCCGATAGCCGCCAGCAGTGCCACCCACAACCAATTGAGAAGATCCAGCAGTGAAGGCCCGTCCATCGCGTTACCGTTCTTGTTCATAGGGCCGGCTGGCCAATGGCTCAGAGATCGCCAACGGCAGTGGCCGCTTCGTCAATGAAGCGCTGCCGCTCGGCCGCGGTCAGTTCCCTGCCCTCGGCTTCGGCCTGCTGCTGAGCGTTTAGGACCTCTTGGTAGTTGACGCCCAAGTTCTGCAGTCCGGAAATAGCCGCCAGGAGAATGTCGATCAGTTTAAGTATGGCTTCGCCTTTCATGTCAGTTCTCCAGTCGTGCAAGTTCTTCACGAATGAGCGTCAGCAGGAGCTGGGCTCGCGTCAGTCGGTCTTCGGCCTCTACAGCCTCGTCGGCTTCATACGCTTGATTCGCCAGCCGGAGCGACGCCAGAGCACGGCTTAGGGTGTCCTTTAGCTGATTCTTCTTCCCGGTATCGATGACGGCTGAGGCCAAACAGGGGCCGTCTGGCGCTGTGTTGCCGCACAATTCGCGCACCGTCTGTGCAACCGTCTCGATGTCCGCTGCGGTAACGACGATCGCGTCACCGATGCTATCGATCTTCGGGCGTGGGGTCTGGCAGCCGGACAGAACCAACGCCGCAATAAGCAGTGACGCCACTCCCACAATGCTGGGTGTACCGACGATTGTCGGTCCCCGCGCTGCGGAAGCTGGGCCTTGGTTGGGAACGAAGAACACGAGCACTGGCGTCAGGATCAGCAGCAGATTGTTGAGCCAGTCCGCCGTCAGGAATTCGGGAAGCGGAACACCGAACTGGTTGAGGGCGGGGATGAGCGGCGTGATTATGGCCACTATGAGCTTTCGGATCTCACCGATCTTGTCGGGCATGAGAGTCTCCCAATGAGTAGAGTGAACGGAGCCGACGCACGCCCAGAAGCCGTGATATCGGATATTCGCGGATATTGACGGCATCGCTCTGATTGCCGCCGAGTAGAAAAACGGTGTCTGGTGTCGCGCCGGCAAAGAAACCGACGTGTCCCGGTGCATTCACGTCCTCTGGCCCGGGCTGAACGCCGGAGCCTCGCTTGAGGACAACCACATCGTTTCCGACGCGTGCATGATCCAGCTCGATGGGCAGGCCAATGCCGAGAAACGACCGCGCCAGCAGACTCTTTGTGCGCTCACGGCCGGCGTTGAAGCACACCGTATTGGCGAAACCACCGCACCACGGCGTTTCGTCGTTTTGCGGCCATGAGTGATCCAGCGTCAGCATGTGCATGATGGCTGGGTGGTTCTCCAGGCCGGCTCGCTCTCGGATTCCGAGACGCATGTAGTCGGCCGCCACGTCGTATGCCGTGCGGTCCATCGTTCTTCCTTGGTCGAGTTATGCGATACCGCGGACGGCCTGCAATTCGGTGCGCTTCGTTTCGAAAATGACGTTGTCGGTGTTTCTGCGAATACTCCAGAAGCCGGCGAGAGTGTCGTTGCCGTTGCCGTCTGCTGTCTCGCGTCTAACGATGAACTCCTGATCAAAGTTCATGGGTAGCCATTGATTCGCGTTGGCACTGCCCGCTTCCAGTAACGCCGTATCGGAGGTTTCTAACAGGAGCTGGAACTGGTCACTTGTGCCGGTCCCTCTCCACGGAGTACCAGCACCGTAGCTCGACCCAAAGCCCTCTCGCGTGTAGAGGTTGCCGTCGGAGGACCACAAGATTGCGACTTCCGCGGTCGTGCCGTCGAGATCGAACAACTCGATACCGATGACCGGGAACAGGTTAGGAGCAAGCGCTGGTTCTCCAAGCACCTTCGTGACGGAGAAGACCTTGTCGTAGTTGACGCCCTGATAGGCAGCCCTGAGCGTGAACTGCGCCGCGGTGCCGGTCCAAGATGCACCGGTCAAGCTGTAGGCACCATTGGCGTCTACCGAACACGTCAACCCATCCACGGTGGCGGCACCTACAATCGAGTGCGTCGCCTGTCCGGTAACGTTCTGACCTCCATCGAAAACCTGATGCGTTCCTGTGCCGCCGGTCAGGCTGTATCCAGAGCCATCCGGATTGGCCTGGACGACGAATACGTCGTTCGTCAGCTGAGAACTGACAGCATCCGCGCCAACGATAGACGCCGACACGTCGTCAAAATGCCAGTTGCCAACGACAGCTGCGGATTCGCCAACATCCACGGCCGCCTCGACAGTATCGACGGGAACGGTTAGTTGCCCAGTAAGCTGCTGGTATCCCGGCACCGAAACTTGAGATGTTTGAATGACGACGCCGGGGCTTTGGACGCCGGCAGCGTCGTAGTAGCGCATTTGCAGCGCGATTGGTGCATCCGGAAGATCGCCCTCGTCCCTTGCCACCCAAGCAGTCGCTTGAACGATTTGTCCTGGCGACACAGCGAAGCGGTTTGAAATCGCGTTTGGCCCGCCCGCTCCTGGTGCCATCAGCCCGTGATAAATGCCGCTCCTCGGATTCGCCGTAGCCAGCTGAGGTATCGAATTCCAAGGCGCAAGGACTCCATTCTCGAATCCGCCATTGATGATCACTCCGGAAGACGTCGGAGGGTCAATACTGGACAGCGTCGGCGTGGACCACGTGACCGTAGTGGAAACACCAGACGATCCAGTGACGGCGAAAGTACCTGTACTGATGTATTGCGGCGTGCCGTCGGGTGCGAGCGGCGTAGCAGACCAGCCCGCCGGCGGCGTCAGCGTCTTCGTGTCGAAGTCGTAGCTGCCAGTGTTCGGCGTCGGCGTAGCGGGAATTGTGTCCGCTCTCCGATAGATGGAGACCTGAAGCACGGTCTGTGGTGGCCCCAGAGCGGCACCAATCGCTGTTGTCGTTTGCGTGGCCGGAAAGAACTCCGAAACCTGACCCGTTGTTAGGCTTCGATTCCGAGACCAATAAAAGGTCTCGGTGTCGGCGACTGGCGAATGCTCGTATTGGCCTGCCGTTGATGCCCCGATCACAACCGCGTCAGCGCGATTATCGGTGATCGATGCCAAGTACTCCGTTATCACTCCTGTTGGCGGCTGCGGACTGGACAGTACGTGCCCGGTTTGGGAGCTATTCGCGGTGACCGACAATGCGGTCGGCGCGGGTACAACGACATCCTCTGTCGGCGTTTGCTGGCCTGCCAAGCGCTGAATCCGCAGAATCGAGGCCGTCATGTTCAGCACGAGCGCGTCGTTGAACCCTGACCGAATGGCGGCGCCTGCTGGCCAGCCTACGGCGGATGACGCGCCAGCCACTCGAACAGGCTCCGTCCCCGCGTTTGGCATCGAACCGTGCGAACCGTTCAGGCGTTCGAGTGCGTTCGGCAGGCTCGCGGCCGAGCCGTCGATGACAAACAGTAAGCTGCCCGGCCCACCAGGTGCGCCGGATCCAGCCCGATACTCTTGGCCGTCGATCGTGGTCTGCTCGCCGAGCTGGCTGTCACCTCCCGAGAGATCGATTGACGCTGAAAGCCCAAACGCCGCGCCTCGGCAGATGATGGCCAGGCCCGCACCGGAGGCGCCTCCGCTGCCACCTCGCGCCAGCAATGTGCCACCTCCCACGGCGTTGGTGATTCGCCCTCCAATGCCACCGCTTGTGCCGCGCAAATCCGTTGGCAAGCCGATAAGACTGTTGCCCTCGACGGACAGATCAAGGAACGGGAAGCCGAAATGCTGCCCTACAGCGATTGGTGCGATCCGAGGCGAGAATATCTCTTCGATTCCGGCCCATTCCAGACCACCCCAACCCAATGTTGTGCCGATAAAACCCGGCGTGCCAGGGTTCTGGTTCGCCAGAATGCCGTCGTCTACCGCGCCAGAATTGCCTCGGCCGACGCCGTCTATATCACCGTTGCCCGTAAGGAATCCTCGAATACGCAACTGCACGTTGTCGTTCGGCGTTATTGTCGCGCCGTCCGCCAGCTCGAGGTCCCCGAGGTAGTAGTAGATAGCGCCAGCGTTGTTGAGGTCCGTATTCCCTGTGAGGTTGTATGTGCCTGGCTGGACGACACCTCCAACGATGTTGACCACCGTGGACAGCTCAGTCCCCTCACTCGAGTAGAATGCGTCGGGAAGCGCCACACCGGTGTCCGGGGGCAACACTGATGCGCGGCTCGTACTCCCGAACAGGTTGACCGATACGCGCCCCTGAAACTGATCGACGCCCACCCGCTGAATCTCGAAAGAGCGGTCTAGAGCGCCAGCTGGGCCCGTGTAGTCTCGAACATGTTCGAGGTTAACGCGCACAACGTCGCCAACCTCCAGCGCGTTGTATGCGTGAAGCAACTGTCCTGGCATTCGAAGCGGCGGTGACGCGTACCGATCGCGTATAGAGTCTGCCCGCTTCCGCAATTCGGCATCCGTATGCCGGGATCCGTGCAGCCCTTCCCAGGCCAGAGACTTGGTTTCTGCCTGCCCATGGACGTCGATCGACGCCTGATCAACGATAACCCGCTTCCGAGTAAACCGCTCCGCAATCGGATCCCAGTTCCAGTCGATTTCGAAGACGTTGATTAGGGACCGGTAGTCGTGCTCGAGCGCTCCGATCTGAATAAAGCTATTTGCGTCCAACGTCTCAACGTAGGGCGCATCATCCAAAATGTGGTTCATGCGCCGAAGGCCGAGGCTACCGTCGCTCAAGACGGGTGCGTACACACCTATAGGCTGACGAACCTGCTCCTCGAGGAATTGCTTGCCGTCTGTCTGCTCAAGTCCGGCGAAGCGAAGCGGCACAGTCGCGCTGTCGTCGGAAATGTTCCAGAGGTCCGGTCCGATCCCCTGAAACTGGCTAAGCGCAACCTTGGAGGTCGGGACTCCGAGGTGCCAGTGGGGAGGCAGTGTTGCAGCATCTCCAGAGAGAACGCCAGTCAGAATGGCGTAGTCTAGTTTCGGACCGGGCAGCTGAAGATAGATGAACTCCTTAACTTCCGGTTGCCGATCATCTTCAGCACCAGCTTCGACTACATGGGCTGCAGGTATGGTGTTGAATACGCCGCGCGTGCAGCCTGTGAAAGAATCCGGGGTTGTTCCGGTATAGCGAATGATTTCATCATCGAGCCGAAGGTATCCGACCGTCAGGTTTGGCGCGTCCCCGTAGCTTGGCCCGTGAAACACGGTCTGGAACCCTGTCGTGTCCTGAACCGGTATCGTGTCCGCGGTGGCAGATACAGACAGTCGAAGGGTCGTGACGATTGGATCGAATATCTCCTTCCTGGTAGCTCGCTGTATGTCCTCGCAGCCGATGCTATACACACCGTCATCGAAGGACGCCCGTCGAGCTTGCTGTGTAAACAGGACGGTCGTGTCGTTGTAGTCGTCCGTATATCCAAATCGCAGTTCGACGTCGCGCTCGTGTAGGTCCTGCAATTCGACTTGCAGCTGATTTCGTAGTGCAGCGCTGAACTCTTCGTCGATGTCGACAATCGAGTATGAGAGGTCACCGATCGTAGACCGTGCTTTGTCTGGAAAGATCTCCTGCGATACGCCCGACAAACCCCTCAAATGCCCAAGCAACGCAGTCCCAGGCACGTTGACCATATCCTTGCTGCTGGTCACGTAGATCGAGCCGACATCGAAGATGTGTCTGACGACGAGGCGAGGCCGCTTCGCAGCAGCCGTGTTGGCCGCGGCGAAATCAGGACTGTCAATTCGCATTAGGCTTCCCGGATGTTGAACGAGAACCGGAAGTAGTCGTCTCGCCCACCGTCGCCCTGCGGGGCTACGCGCTCTTCACTGTATGTGCCCACCATAATCATCGAGACCGGTGAGTCCGGACGCCCATCCGAGCCGAACTCGTCAAACTGAAACGCGTCGCCGCCCTCTATCGCGTCCAGAAAGTCTCTTATGGCTTCTCTCTCTGAGCCTTGGACGCCAGCCGTTGTCACCGCGCGGCCGATCTGCTCGCTCCAGACAAGCGTTTCGGCTCGACCACCTCTTGCGCGGTTTTGTGTTTTGTCGACGTGTTTGCGAGGGTCGATTGCCCTGCAACGCAGATTCAACGTTACCTGCCCGCCGGCCGAAACTGATGTATAGGTCACTGCGGTCATTGTCGACCTTCTCTAATCACTGCCGCCTGCCGGCTGGTTCCAGAAAAGAGAACGACATCGCGATCGGTCAAGCCTCGAACGATTTCGCCAATATGATCGCCAGTTTCCCGCGTGTTCAGCACCGGGCCGTGAAAGTGAATTTCCACCGCTGGCTCCTGTGGGCCCGTACCCTGCGGTGGCCGTGTGAAGCCTTCGCTGAAGACCGGGTTCGTGGGAGTACCCAGGGGCGCACCGGTCGAGCCTTCGCCTACAAGCGATGCCTGCGCGATGCCGAGGGCCGCAGTGGCAGCCGCCAGTCCGTACCCCCATGCCGTGATTCGCGCTGCCATTGGCGGGCCCGCGATCGGGCCTAGTTCGGCTACGGCGCGCACTGCGGCCGCGTTGGTGTTGATGATGATCCTCGCAACGGCGAAGCCCTTTTCGACCAAGATCGCCGCTCGCGCGAGTGATTCAGACTGTGCCCCGAGCTGCTGCAGTAGTCCGATTGCCGTATCAACCGCCTGAGATCGAAACCCAGCGAGTACTGCCTGATGCCTCTTTTCCAGCTTCTCCTGCTGCTGTATACGACGCTGCTCGATCGCGAGGACGCGGTTCGCTGCATCTTGAGCATTAGCGACGCGAAGCTCGGTCCGCTCCTGCTCAGATATCAATTCCCGCTCGAACGCCTCGGCGATTATCGCCTCCCGCTCTACGTAAACTTGCCGGATAGACTCGACTTCCGTCTGAAAAGCGCTTTGGACCGCAGAGAGACGCTTTGCCAGCTGCTCGCGCTCGCGTTCGCCAAACAGCGATTGCTCGTTACCAGAACCGTCCGGGTCACCGGGAGCGCCAGACTCCGCGAGGGAGCGGCGAGCCGACTCGATCGCCGCCGCTTGCGAGGCCCTGAATTGCGCGACGACCTCCTCGCCGGTCTTGAACTTGCCAACAAGCTCATCGATTTGCCGGCCGGTTTCGTCTATCTGCCCCCGAATCCTATCGACACGCTCTGTCGACTGGTCAGGCAAGGCGGCGATTGCTTTGTTTATTTCCGCGGCCGCGCCGGGCGCACCGAAGCCGACAGCAAGGCCGCCAGCGAGTTTGGGGGCGCCTGTCTCGAGCGATTCGCGAATTCGAAGCAACGCGAGTTGTGCGCCCTTAAACGCCAACTGAATGCCTCTGACCGAATTGATGGCAAAGTTGGCGCCAATGACAATCGCTTCCATCGCAGCGTTTACTTCCGACCGGAAGCCGTTAGCTTCTACTGCGGCGTCTGCGAAGCCCGTAGCAAAATCCTTGGCGAGAGCGGAAGCGGCAATAGCGACAGTAGTGCCTATCCCCTGAATCGCGGTCTTCGCGCGCTCGGCCGCATCCTTGGCCTGCTCGATACGACGAGCGTCCAGCCTGCTGATAGCCACCCCAAACGCTTTCGCCTCGGCCTCTGTCTTCGAGAATCCGTCCTCCATCGCGTCCAGAGTACGGATAATATCGACGCCCTCGGCGTCGAAGAGCTTGAAGCCGAGCCGGACGCGATCTGCTTGCAGATCAACCGTCTGCATCGCAGCCGCAACCGCCTCGAACTGCTTATCGAGCGGCAAGCGAACAAGATCCGCGGCATCAAGACCAAGCTCCTTTATTGCTGCTTGCGCCTCCCCTGTTCCCTTTGCAGCCTCGGCAATTCTCCGCGTCATGCGCTGAAGGCCGATCGTCAGCTTGCGATTTTCTACGCCCGTAAGCCGCCCTTGAAGTTGGAGCGCTGCCAGCTTCTCCGTGGCGATATCTAGCTTGTCCGACTGTTTGGCCAGGGCATCAGCTGAGTTCGCAGCGCTTACTGCCAGAGCGGTTAGCCCCGTCGCGGCGACACCAGTTCCTACGGCGAAGGTTCCGAGTGCTACCTTCGCCGACGACTGGAGGCTGCCGAGAAAGGTCTTCGCTTCACGTTCTGCCTTCGCGAAATCCGTTGCGGCAGTGATAAGAAACTTGGCTCTTGGATCAGGCAACCTCGTCTCCCTCTGTCCTGCGGCCGGCAGCCATCAAAATCTGAATCTGCTCTGCCTTGGTTTGCGCGCGCTCGTCTTGTCGACGAGCTGGCTTCGGATAAAAGTCTGAAGGCTTCACCTTTGCTCCATGGGCACGGGCTACGGTGCTTGCGATGACCCCGGCGCGATAGTTCTCTACCTCAAAGCCAAACGGCTCCAGGTTCGTGAACGCCCTGAGCCACGTGAACTCCCTCGACGTTATCGAGCACGCAAGCTCGCGCGGCGTTCGCCCCAAGGCAAACGCGATTTGAAACCAGGCACGAAGCTCGGCACTCGACGCTATTTTTTTTCCGGGTCTTCCTCTTCGCTCGGCTGAATACCGGAGATTTCGACGATCTGTTCGTATAGCCGCTCGATCACCTGGGGGCTCTTCTTCGCGAGGAGGCTCCGCTCTTCAAACTCGAACACCCGCTCTCCTGACTTGTCCCGAAGCGACTCGCACACGTACGCCTCGGCTATGCACTTATTGTCGGAGTCGGGGCCGGTAGCAGTGGCGAGCTGCGCGATCCTGAACCGCGACTCACCGTCCAGGGGGCGAAGCTGCCCCTCGACGCCCCACTCCGGAATCTTCACGGGAACAGGAGTCATGTCTTCGGCGGCGAGAATCTTCTCTTTCAAACTCATAGGACTACCCTTTTTATGGATACGTAATGGTTACCTGGCCATTGATGCGAAGTGTGATCGTTGCGTCGACCGGGGAATTCGGGTCGGTATTGAAGTTCACTCCGAATACCTCGGCCTGAAAGTCGACGATCGTCCCGTCCGGCCACTCGATCTGCCAGTTCCGCCGCGAGTTGGCAGTGTTCGAGTTGATGTCGGCTATGACTTCCTGATGGCGGTTTGCCGGCTGGGCCGCCGTTCCGGGTGTGAAACTCAACGGAAACTCGACATTTCCCGGGTCGCGCAGTCCTGAGAGGTACTCGTTGAACCCACCAACGGAGTCGAGAGTGTTGTCTTCGACTTCGGCTTTCTGAATGTTCGGCCCGCCGATGCTCCTGACCCGACCGACGACATCGAATACGTCCGTACCTGGCGTCGGAATAGGGTTTGTGCCTTGACCGCGCCTCATGATCGTTCCAACGCCTGTGAATGACATTTTGCAATGCTCCTGCTGTTCGCTACGATTAGCCCAAACGGTAAGTAGGTAGGGCCATGAGATATCTTGCTACTGCGCTTTTCTTGGTCGGCTGCGCGCCGGTTGCTACAAGTCTTCCTTTTGAGGAATACATGGCGCCCGATGGCACTCGAACGTGGATGATCGAGATAGACAAAGAGACGTCAAAATTTCACGCCCCCAAAACCGACGAGCAGCTGATTTCTGAACAGATGGCCTGGAGCCGTCTGTGCGAAAGCGGATACCGAATAGACCGATCGGAAATGAGCGATGACGGTAACGTGTATTTTGGCACCTGCCTCTAAACGACTGCCGCAGCCGCCGCGACGGTAGCGGTCAAAGGCTGCAGCCTAAGAATGCTCGTCGACTCCGCCCAGCCGAGGTACGTGGCAAAGTTTCCGGGCTCAATGTCGTCAACCGGCGCGATCGCACCAGCCGCTGAAAGCACGTAGTGCTTGCCAACCTCTAGGGTTGCACCGAGGTTGATCCGGCCTTTGCTCTGATACTTGATCGGTTGACCGGCACCAACGTTCTGCAGCGCTATTCCAATCGCACGGGCCAGCTCCACTGTCGCGTCGCTTGCGAGGATCGCTGTAGCATCAGTATCCAGCGTGAGAACCTGCCCAGCTGTAAGTGCTACGCCTGATGTTTTCTCACCCAGGCTCGCACCACCTTCAGATCGCACGTTGGCTGGGGTTATGACTAAGTCGACCATTGGGCGGTCTCCCTCTATTGAGAAGGCCCGTCGCCGGGCATTTCGTATCGAACACCCCACGGTGAGGTCAGCTCCCCAAACAAGATGTCCCCCTCGGTGTTCACATCGGGAGGATTTGCGCCGCCGTAGTGCGTGCTGGTTACGAATGGTAGGAGGTAACGCTGTCTCCTGATTGCGATGTGCGCAATTGTCCGCAAGCCCAACAGCTTTACTCGAAGCTCCTTCTCGTCGGTCGCCTTCGCTGCGCCAGTAACATTGACCGTCAGAACGCTTTCTATCGTGCCGTCGAGCAGGATAGCGCCCTCGCCGTCTGACAGCGGCTCGTCATCTCCAAAGTCGACTGAGATCGCCTCTAGCTCCAGCTCGGAAAGTGAGTCGCGTCTATGCACATGGACACTGACGCCCGAAGGCGCCACGGCGCGAATGGCCTCCGCAACAGCCTCAATGATTTCATTCGCGGGATGCTGAAAGTCTTCGAGATTCATTTCCGAAGCCTAATGATCAGAAATCCGCTGCTCTTGCTAGGCTCTAACCGCCGCACGTAGAAGTCTTCTTCCGTACCGACTCGTTTGAGACGACTGTTTACAACAAGCGCATGCGTCTCCTTGTCCGATATCCTGCACTCAAGCCACGTGATTTCACCCTCGACGGGAATCCCCGACAGCTCCGGGTCATTGAACTCGCCCTCGAATAGCGCCCACAGCTCAAACGGTTGGCCGGTGTCGAACTGTTCCGCGCCGACGTCCTTCAGCATGGCCAGGCGATCGTCGTCGTCGAACATCAGCGAGTTTTCTTGGTCGGCGCCCGCTTCGGTTTTTGCTGCTTCGCGACGAGTTTCTCAAGCGCTTCTACCCGGCGCTTGAGTTCCGTCACCTGGCGCTGAAGATCACCGATCACGAGCCGGTGCCGATACCGGGCAGCAGCAGCAACTCAGCTTCCGTATCGGCAGTGAGGGCCGCTCGAGCTGCGACGCCCGCGGACTCAACGTCGCCGGCCGCCGGCGTAATGCCTGTCGTGAACCCGGGCGCGGAAGCATCCCAGTCAACCTTCTCGCCCTGCGCCCAAGCCACGCCAGCGACCTTGGGGACCTTGTGGACGCCGGTAATCGACACAGAGCCACTTTCGCCGTCCGGAATGTCGACCAGGGCAATGCCCACCAGGTCGCCCATGACAACCGGTGAACCGGCGCTGATCGCCGCTCCCGACGAGTTGGCGTGCTCCAGGACCTGACCTGGCTGAACGAAAGTACCTGACATCTTCGTTTCCTCTGTTAGTTGGGGGTTGCCGTGATCCCGGGATCAAGCGCCGGCGTTTGTGTTTGCTCCGCGGTGGTCGGTAGCGCCGACGCCATAGTCGTGCCGAACCCGCCAGCGAACCCCATCGAAGTCGAAGCCTTCTTCCGCTTCGATGACCGGCGACTCTTCGCCTTCGAGGAATACAACCTCGAATACCGGCGCTATGGCCGGATCTGCGAACAAGTAATGGCGAGTGCCGGTGAGGCGCGGAGTGTCTACGACAACGCTGCAGAGGTCGCGAACCGTGTTCGGCTTCATGAACTTGCCAGAGCCGCCGGCGGTCTCGGCGTCGAAGTCGAATTCAGAGTTGATGACCGTCCTGGCCGCGGCACCCAGGCCGATGGGGCCCACCCAAACATCCGGGCGGAGGTTCAGAAAGTCCTGGTCGTTCGGATCCCTCTGCTGTGCCATCGACACGCGACCGGCCTCGAGACTCGTAACGGTGGGACCGGCCGCCGGCGTGACAATGTTGTTGTGGGTCGCATCGAAGAGACGGTTGCCGTCGCTCATGGTCGGGCCGAGTCCATCGGCGCCAAAGAGAGCGAACACGTCGATTTCGATGGACCTCGCAGCGGCGCGGCCGAGCATCACGGTAAGCCTGCTGAATCCGTCCACGTCATCGTTGACGATCGCCGGCCGGGTCAGGCCGATGACGTTACCGAAGGTTCCCGCCTGGATGCTCTCTTTCTCCGCATCGGGGAAGTGGAGGCTCTTGAACTCGCCGGTCTCGAGCAGCTTATCCAGACGAGCCAGCTGGCCGAGACGCAGCCTCGGATGCGCCCGGAAATCCTGCACGGAACCGGTTGTCGCGATCGCACGCCACTGATCCGGTGCGGTCTCGTAGGCCGCCTGCAACATCTTATGCAGAACGTTCTCCAGCAGAATCGGGAAGTCGCTTCGGGTGCCCAAACCGGCCTCTGCACGCGGCGCCAGCGCGCGTTTCGCGATTTCGTAGGGCGACATTCCGCGGCAGCTCATTCCTTCGCGCTCAAGCACGTCGCGGGCGATGTCGATTAGCCGGAGACCGCGGAAATTGCCGGGATCGAGCCGTACCGCTGTGTTCTCGACGGTCTTGAGGTGCGATTCCACCATGCGGCGCTGACCCGCCTTGATGATGAGCCACTGCGCCATGCCGTCGAGCCACTTGTCGCGATCATCGGCGCCGATCGTCACGCTACCGTTTATGCCGCTGACCTGCGGCTGGTTCTTCGGATCCGAGAGCCAGCTAATCATGCGGGCGTTTGCGTCATCGACGTCCACGCTTTCCTCGGAAATCTCAGCGACAACGCTATCGGGAATGCCGAGTTTCTTCGCGCGAGCCTTGATCTGACGCCGCGCTTTCGCCTGAGCCGCCAGCGCTTCACTGACTGCCTTCGCCACGTCGCCGTTCGCGGCCGCGCTTGTGGAGCGCCTACGCGCAGGGCCGGGATTGCTCGGCTTCTCGATTGTCACGCCGTCTTTCTTTGCGGCGTCAATCAGAGAATCGACGTCAATGTCGAGAACTTCGGCGAGTGCCTGCAGCTGCTCGCTATCGGGCGCGTCGCCCTCGCCACCGGCAAGCGCAGTCAACTCGTCCGGGTCGGTTTTGGTTGCGTCGGCGACCTCCTGGAGAACGTCCTTCTCGGAAGTGTCGTCGTCTACCATCGCGCGAACGGCGGCCATGAGCGCCGCGGCAAGGTGCTTCAGTTTCATCTTTCGCTCTCCTGATTTCCGGCGACCAGACTTTTTCTTCCGGTGGCCTTTAACGATTCGTTTCGCCAACGCAGCGGCCGGCAGGTTGGGAAGTTCTGCGTTTGCGGGAGACAGAACCTCGTCAATGAACCCCGCGTTAAGCGCTTCCCGTGCATTCAGATACGTGCCCTCACCGCCGTCCCTGCTCATCATCGTCCGGATCTCATCCTCGGGGATTCCGGACTTTCTTGAGTAGATGCCGGCGAGGCTCTCGCCATGTTTCTCCAGCATGTCTGCGGCTGCTCGGAGCTGGTCCGCATTGCCTTCCGTGCCTACCCAGGGGTCGTGAAGCATGAACAGTGCGTCCTCGGCCATACTCACCTTGTCGCCCGCCATCGCGATGCACGAAGCCATTGACGCCGCCACACCGGTAATCTCGACCTCGACCTTCGCGCTGTGCGATCGCAGTGCGTGGTACATCGTCAGGCCATGTGCGACGTGGCCGCCGAGGCTGTTGACGACCACCCGAATGGTCTTGGCATCCTGGAAAGTGTCGATGCGATTCAGTACCGCCTCATCGGTCAGACCTCCCTCGCCGATAACTCCAAAGAGCTGCAGTGTGTTTTCAGCCTGCGACTTCGCGGCCTTTCGGTCGAGACGTTTGGCGAAGATTGGCGCAAAAGCGGACGTATCCCACCAGGTCTGCAGTTCTGGCTCGGCCGCCACCAAGCCCCAGCCTTCGCAGTGTCTGCGGATCGGACTCGTCCGACGATTGGCGAGCCGGTATACCTGCCACTGTGAAACCGGCTTGCCAATAATTCGGGACAGTGCACCGGCAATCGCCTTCGCGCCGACAAAATCAGTCATCGAATTGCGCCTCTCTTGGTGGATCATCGGAGGAGAAGCTGAGTTCGATGCCACGCTCCGCGAGCATGGTCCGCTCCTCCTGAAGTTCGTCGAGGTGTTCCTCGAAGTCGCGCCCGAGGTCTTCTGCCACCATTCGGGTAAGCGTCTTCTGGCCCGACTCGAGCTGCTTGACCTTGGCCGGCACCTCGCGGTCGGGTGAGATCATCTGCCGTGACGGCGGGTTGTGTCTGACGCGCACATCAGTCGTGTCGACGCCCGTGAGTTCGGCCGCGTCGAGGAACCACTGCATCATCACGCCGAAGCCCTGGGGTATGAATGTCAGCCAGCGCCAGCGATCGATATTGCGCTGGAATTCGATCCAGCCCATTTTCCCCGACGAGAAGTTGACGTCCTCGAGGTCTCCGGTCAGGGCTTCGTAGCTGATACCGAACCCGGCCGCGAACGACCGCAACGATGTCTTCGCAAAATCCTTGTAGTCGGTAACTTGTGGCGGCGACGCGAAGCTGACCTCGGAGCCCGGGTTCAGCCGCATCATCATTCCGGGTTCCACTTTTTCCGGTGCGTCGACCTTTAGCTCGTCGCCGCCCAGCTCGTCGGAATAGAACACCGCGAAACAAGCCGCGACCTTCTGCCGGAACAGTTGCGCCTGCTCGTAATCCGCATAGTCGGCCAGGCCGAGCATCACGGGCGCCAGCCACGGTATCCCGCGGATCTGCCCGGGCCGATCGATGCGATAGATGTGTGCCACGTTCTCCGCGAGAACACGCTGGCTCTGAAAGCGCGTGACACTCGCGGAGCGCCCGGTGCCTGGATGCTCGGGATAGATCCAGTACGCGACTCTTCGCCCATCGCCGTCGTACTCGATACCCTGGCTGATTCGACTGCCGTCGGACCTCGGTATTGTGTCGCGAGTTGAATCGAGGTAATCGGGTTCGAGAACCTGGAATCGCAGCGGGAACCCGACGCTCTTGAAGCGACGAACGACCAGGCATTCGCCGCTTTCAACCACTGTATTCGTGATGAGGCCCTGTAGCCCTGCGTAGTTGAGCTGCCCGAAGTAGTCGATCTTCGGCGACTCGAGTACGTCCTTCGCCAACTCCTGCAGCTCTTTCGCGGTTTCCTTGCCGCGTTTGAATCTTGGAACAATGCCGGTGCCGATGACGTTCGAGACTATGGCCTCTACGCCGCGCTTTGCGTGCGGATTGTTTCGAACGAGATCGCGAGAGCCTGCTCGAAGTGCCGGCAACGTGCGAGCCGATACTGTCTCAGCTGAAGCCGCAGAACGCCTGATACTCGAGCCCCGGCGCCCAAGGTCTGCACCGTCGTAGAAGGCCATAGCCTGCTCGAGCGCCTTGATGCGCGCTCGCGCCTGCGAGCGCTTCGCGCCGCGCTGCGGTGCGACGTACTCGATAACTCGATCGAGAACGTTCAATTCTGTACGCCCTTGCTGAACCAAGACAGCAGACGCGACCGACCAGATGCGCCACTTAGCTGCCTACGAACGAACTCTCTGGCCTTTATCAAGTCCTCCAGAGAACGGTACGTCCGAGATCGACCCGATATTGTCGCGGTCAGTGTTTGGTTCGCGATTGCCTTGTCCAGGGCATCCAGATCCGCTTGCGTGTATACGCTCACCAATAGCTCCTCTTCCGACCCCGAGTCCTCGTCGACGGCGTGTCCATCCAAGACGGGTTTTGTCCGCGTTGCGGCGGCTCCGCCATCGCAACAGCGTCCTGCTCGTCCGGTTCTGCCGCCCATGACGGCGGGTTGTCCCAATCGATCCGCTCGGCTCGCAAAATGATGCAAGCCGCCCTGTTGTACGTGTGCAGATCCGGCGCCTCGTTGGGTTTCTTGTTCGGGTTCTCCCAACCCTTTGGGGTCCGTACCTCGACGGTCATCTCTTCGAAATAGCCATCGTCGATCCACTTGCCGATATGGACGTAACCTGGCCCCGGGGCGGCCCTCGCAAGGTCGCCAATGATGCCGTCCTTAATGACGTTGACGTTGAGCAGCCAAACCGGCACGTCGCCGCGGCCGGCCTTCCGATCCTTGCGATTCGTCGCGTCAGGGAACGTTTGCTTGACGCGCGGTGCATTGAGGTTCCCGGTGCCCTTCACCAACCGGAAGCGGTGGCGGAAGCCCCTGCGTTTGCACCAGCGCCAGAATTCGTATGCCTTCTCGGTAACGCCTTCCTTGCCGCCGGAGTCGCACAGCGTGATCCTGGGCTTCATCTCCGTTCCGCCGGCGGTCACGTAGGTCCGTTCTACGACCTCCTCGATTAGAACTTCCCAGTCTTCGACGTATGACGCCGGGTCGATGGTCGCAAACCTCTCGCCCTCTGGTCGCTTGCTGGCCGTGATCTTGAATCGATCCACAATCCACGACTCAAGCCCGATGCCCCACCCCATGATGTGGACCACGAACCCGTAGGACTGGACGTCGATCGCAGCCGTAAGAAACCGGACGCCCTGGGGTATGAGGCCGCGCGGCCAATCCTCGACTCGCTGCACAAGGTCCTCCGCGCTCCGTTTCTTGGTCACCGAGCGCGGCAGGTACGGTGCGCCCTGGTCGGTGTTCGTCGTTCGGCGTAGTGGGCCCTCGTCGCCCGTCTGCGCGTAGGCCAGAACCGCCTGCAGGTATACGTGAACGATGCTCGGCCATACCTGGTACGCGGCCGCGACACCCCCAAGCCAGTAGCTTGCGATCTGAGTCCGCCGGCGCTCGCCCTCTGTCCGGCAATCGACAATCTGTTCCCCTTCGTGCAACCAGGTGGCCCCGAGGATGCGATCGCCCTTTGTCACCATGCGGTTCATGTCCGAACGTTGCTCGGGCGTGTGCAGTCCGCCGCAGTGAGGACACGCAACCTTCGCCCAATCGGTGGCGAGCGACATCAGGTCGTGCTGCTTTACGGCCTCGGTGAGTTCGTCGAACTCGGGCATAGCGAAGCAGTCGAGGCCCGGTTTCGCTTCGAAATGCTGTCCGCACCCCTTGTGCTGACAGCGCCAATACCACCGAGCCCGAGTCCCAGCGTTGTAGATTGACAAAATTCCAAGAACGGGCGGCGCCTCGTGAGGCAATCTCGCTCGCCACTCTGGATCCACCTGGTCGAAACCTGGCGAGCTTTCGGCAAGGCACTTGCCCCGGCTCATGTACGTTTCGACGCGCTTGATCGCCTGCCCCCACATGGGACCTTCGCCGTCAACGTTGTTGACGTTTTCGGGCCGGTCGTAGTCTGTGAGCAGCACGTACTGCAGGGTCTTGGCCGACAGCTGACTGACCGCCGGCCAACCGAGTTTCAGGGCGATCCCTGAGCGGAAAAACTTGTCGAATGTGTTGTCGTCCCGCGCTCGGGGGCTCATCCGGCTTTCCAGTTCCGGGCTGTGCCGAATGGCGCGGTCCAGGTCCATTCTCGAGAAATCGCGAGCCGCGTCCTTCGTCATTTGAACGATGAGCGTATCGCCGGGCGCGCACGTCGCGATGTACGTCACGCCGCCGAGTATCAGGCTCATGGTCTTGCCGGTCCGCGCGGGACCGACGAACACGATCCCCTGATACCGGCGGCCGGCCAGATGATCGAGGGGCTCGGTGCAGTACGGTGTCAGATCAGGGCTCCACGGACCCTTCTCCGTCCTCAAACCCTCGCGAACCGCGTCCGTCGGCCGCGTTCTCCGCGGCGGCCGGATGATTTCGGCAGTCGAAAGAGTTACTTCATGCGCTGGCTTGAGCGGCGCTATCAGCATCGATCATTTCTTCGTAGAGCGCAGAGCGAATTTCGTCGACGTGTTCCTCGACCTTCATGGCCTGCTGCGGCGAAAGCCCGACATCCCGCTCGAGGACGTCGGGTAGTGTGTCGAGCCCTTGGGCGACGATCTTGAGAATGCGTCCCTGCTCCTGTTCAACCTCGATGCTCGACAACAGCTCGCCGCGCTCGACCTGGAGACTGAGCTTTTCCCGCTCTGCCTGGTAGTGCGCCTTCCGCTCGAACGGCTTGAGTTTGTCTGGATCCCCTTGGCCTCCCTGCCCCTGGTACAACACCGGCAGCAGGTCCTTGAGGAAGTACCGCGGGTTGCCGCCGATCATCCTCGCCGGCTCGACCTTGGCGTCGGCGATCGCCTTGCGAATCGTCTGCCTGTGAAACCCCGTATCCCGAGAAAGCTGGCTGATCGACACCTCGGTCAGTAACTGCGTTGCTTTCTTGGCCATAGCGAATTGACCTGGTGGTGGACATCAGGGCCCCGAAAAATTGTCAAAAACCGCGCGCTTGCGCGCCCGTGGTAGGGGCCCCTTCAGGAAGGACCCGCGCTTCTATTGCTGCTGCATCGCCGCGCCTGTAAAATCGTCGGTCACAGGGCATGCGCCGGGTGTCCTGGCTCGAGGCGGCGAATCGCGATAGTCGCTTACGACGGCAGAAGCCGGTTGCAGACAGAGCACCGTGCGACGGTATGGCGGCGGTCGGCAGCGGTTCCGGCGGAGCTATTCCTAGCAGCACTCAAGACGCTCGCGCCCTCGCCTCCGCCTTACGCAGCTCGAAGCCGATCTCCTCTCTGAACCGCTTGGTCCATGTGGTGCGCGCAGTCTTCAACATGGCCGCCTGGACCTGCCGCTGCACGAACACGCTGGGGAAACCCGGCACGGGCGGCCACTTCTCGATCGGTAGCCGCTTGCTCCCGGTCCGCACGAACACGCTGCCCTTGGCAAAGCCGAGGTTGCGGAATGACTTGTTGCCGTACTTGCGCAGCGCGATCCGCGGGGACGACTTGCCGATCTTCACGGTCACGCCTTTGCGCGTTTGGTTGGCCCGGAACTCACGGATCGATATTGGCCTGCCGCTCGCTGTGATCGTGGCGATCAATCGCGTTGACCTGGCTCGGGATAGGCCCAGCTGCCGCTTGATCCTCGATATCCGCAGGTTGCGCTTCTGCTGGATTTCCCGTGCCGATTCAGCCTTGACGGCCCTGGCCGTCTTGTTGATCGCTCGAGCGGTTGCCCGCTTCGCAGCAGGGCCGAGCGTTTTCAGTAGTCTCTCGGCCTCGCGGAAGTCAGCCTTGATGTTGAAGCGGACTCTCATCTGACGTCCACGGTGAACAGGCCTATTAGCAGCTGACCGGCGCTCGCTACTGTGAGTCTCCCTTGATACTTGGTGCCGGGAATGCCGTCGCTATTGAGGACAATCTCAACACGACTACCTGTCGCGTCGCCATCCGCAATGCTGGGCGCACCTGTGGTCAGTGACCCTGCGGGTGCGAGCGTCAACTGCGGCGCAGATATGGCGTCAATCCCGTTTGCACCGGCCGGCTCCGCGACCCAAGTCAGATCGCCATCCTTTACGGATTCTCCCCGAGCCCTCGGCCAATGTGGCTCGCAGTGACCCGACTGTCCTTGCCCTGTACTGCGATAGGAAAACCCGGTCGGTCGAACCGGCCGCACGTACGAGTCTGCGCCGTACTGCCGGCCACGTTCCCAGTAGCGGGCAATTACCTCAAACCACTCGAGCTTGATCAGTCGCGTGGATTCCGCATTCTTGGCGAACTCCCCAAACTGAATCGGGGTAGACATCGGCTACGCTACCGACTCCACCGCACGCCCGCTTTCGGTCAGCGTGAGGGTCCGATCCGGCTTCACGAACTTCGCGCGCTGGTCTTCCGACATGGCTTTCCACTTCTCGTAGTGGGCCCTCGCGTCCTCGTCCGCGGGAACCGCAAACTCGGCCTCCACGTAAGCCGCGGCCTCTGCAATGCCCCAGTCGTGCACGCTGTCTCTCGAGTGTGTGAGACGGACGTTGCCTTGCTCGTCCAGAACGTCGATATCGTGTGTCAGTCGGATTCTCATCGCTTTAGCTCAAGGTCGTTGAAAGGGTCAGCGTCCAACTCTGACCGTTGGCCTTTGTTCCCTGCGCGCTGACGAGTCGGTTCAGGTTGTCGCCAGCATCAGACGCCGCATTCGCAACCGTGAATTCGTTCCACGCGAAGTTGCCGGTACTCCCGTCAAACACCGATCGCCAGTCGACGGTCTGGTTGGTTCTTTGCGGGTAGCTGGCCTCCATTCCAACGTACGCTTCGTTCACCGTCGCAATAAGACCGGTATCCGAAGCAGCCGCAGCGGTGTTGTTATCACCGACACCGATGCGGGAGTTGGCGTTGTTGAAGGCTGTTGCCGCGGCACCGATCACCAGATCCCACATCTCAGCGATGCCTTCGTTCAGCAACAGATTGCCGTCGAAACACACCGTCTCGTACGGTGCTGCACCTTCCAGCCAGGCAAGGTCGGATTCGCGTTTGTCGATGCGCCAGCGAGGAGACCAGAGCGCCCGCTCCACAAGCCTCAATCGTGGATCAGGGACCAGAATTCCCGGACCTACTTTCAGCACGCGCCCAGTCGCGCGTCCCGCGACTCGCAAGAGCTGCGCGATCAATGCTTGCATGAATCTCTCCTAGTTGAGTTTTTTCGGTCGCAGTATCGTGCTGACTGGCATTGCCCGCAGGACGTTTGATTCCCGTCTCGCGCGAAGAATCACAGCGAGTTCGCGAACGATGCCCGCCACGCTCGCACTATCCAGGCCAGTGCCCGCATCGTCGACCTGCAGTACTGCAGAGATGAGCGCTTGTTCTAGAGCTGTAGCGGTTTCGAAGACGGAAAGGTCGGCTCTGATTGAGACCGACTCTGACCCTGTCCCCGAGTCAGCTACGGATACATCAAGGCCAACAACCGCCGTGTCGTCGCCAACCCCCGCGTCAGCGATCGAGAACTGGACGTCAACACCAACCGCGTCGAGACCCGACCCGGTATCCGCCAGCGCAATGAAATTGCCCGTGATGACGTCAATCGCGTCGACGCCGGCACCAACTTCAGCAAGCGCGAGATCAATTGTCAGGGCCAATGCTTCGGCGCCTGAGCCGGAATCACTCAGTGGGACAATCGCGTTGATAGATACCGAGTCGGCACCAATACCGCTGTCAGCAAGATCCTGCGCCAGCGAAACCATGACAGCATCCGCACCGGAGCCGCCGTCCCCTAGCGCCACAGCGATCGCCGCTGCCAGAGTATCCAGCCCGCCACCCGAGTCGATCAGCCCTACCGTTGCCGAGACCGTCAACGAATCAGACCCGGTTCCAGAATCCGCAACATCTCGATTCGTGGTGACCGGGAAGATCGGAACAATGCTGCTGTCCAGCCCATACGGGATGAGCGGTACGTTTGCCCCGGTCACGTCATCGATATTCAGGAACAGCCCTGAACCGTTGGTAGCGACATTGCCGTTTCCCGAGTAGTCCAGGAAATCGCCAGTGTTTGCGCCGTTCGTCGTGTCCTGGGCGCTCCAGCACGGCCACCATGCCCAAAGGTTCTCGTAGCGAACCGGCCGCATCATCTGCGACTCGAGGAGCAGCTCGGCCTGAGTGAGCGGCACGTTCCAGACCTTGTGCAGACCGTGGTCGCCCGAAAACATCTCATCGAACGTCGATATACAGATGTTGAAATCGGGCGAAGTACCAACTCCCGCCGGGATTGCAGCGGAAGCTGTCAGTGCCGTATCACCTTCCTCGCGGAAGAAAGCCTGAATATTCCCTGTGGCGTCATCCCTGACTAACGCCAGGAAGAACCATTGATCGTCCGTCGCCTGTGCCCAGTTGATGACCGTGGCGGCCGAATTGTAGAGGTCAAGCTGGTAGTTCGTTCCGGATCCGGACCAAACTCCAAACCACTCACTCGACGGCGCGCCGTAGTTGATAAGACCGGCGTAGCCACCGTCGGAGACCTGCTTGAACCACCCGCAAGCCGTGAACGAGGCTCCTGGAATGCCCGACCGGCGTATGAACCCGTTGTTGCCCGGGCCGACCTCGACGGTCATGCCGCATCATCCCACCAGAAACGCATGAGTTGAGCATCGTCGAGCATGTTGTCTGCGGCATCACCTCTGTCACGGAAAATACGAACCCGAAACATATCGAATGCGGCCATGTCGTCCGCCTGTGGCACGCTGAACGTGATCTGCGCCACCGTTTGATCGCCGGCGGTCGGGGGCGCTGTATCTGTGACTGTCTGTGCGGCGGCGAAGCTGCTGACGGCACTAGTGTCGATGCCGTCCTCGGCGGACAGTGCTTCCACCCGGGCTGCCCAGACAACGTCACCTGTCGTTACAGCAGGAGCGCGCCAGCGAAGGTTCAGTGTTTGCGTGCCGGCTGTCCAACCGTCCGGGACTTCGAAGACCCAGTCGGCATTTTCGACAACCAACCTGCTATATGCAGCGAAATAATGGCCTGTAACAGGATCCCGGCTGATGTTCGGTGGCGGGTTGACCGGGTCGAGGTTCTTCGGCCCGCCTTGGGCGATCATGGTCATGATCTAAACCGCCGACAGAACCAGCAACAGATCCAGTTCAGCCAACCACTTCTTCGACAACACCGGCAGGTTCGGGGGCTGTCACGTCCAAGACGAAAGGGCCGGATTCGCTCCCTGCCGACAGGTTACCGGCCTCGTCGTAGGCTACGGCCATGAACCAGTACTGGCCGTCCTCGAGGCCGAGATCAGCGATGTCGTACTCTGTCGCCGGGCCCACGTCGACATACGATTCCGACTCGTAGTCCGAGATGTCAAAGTCAGTCGAGTAGTACAGACGATAGCCTGCTACGTCCGGCGAAGGGCTCGCGGCCCAGCGAAGCGTTTTCGGTTGCAGTCTTCCTGTCAGTGGCATGTCACAGCTCCGGGGCGCCAGTATGGCTAGGATTAAGTTTGAGGAAGGAGTCCATGAGCTGCAGCGCTCATCGCTAGGCCCATCACCGTCGTTGCATGACCGCACCCGGCCGTCGTAAAGGCCGGTTCGCGGTATTGTGGCAACGAATACGATCTGGCCGTTGACGATCGGTGCTGTGTAACGCGCAATCGGTGATCCCGTAACGCGCTCGGTTATCTCCAGTTCCATGAAGTCGCCCGGATTTGACGAGCCGGCTGTGGCTGTCCATGTGAAGTCTTCACCGGAGTACTTCACTCTCAACGGTTGATCGATCACATCACCGGACGCTAGCCCAAGCAGTACGAGCAATAACGTTTGCAAGTGCAACTCCCTATGTTGTCCGGGTGGTAAACGATGTGCACCTCAACTCGGTTATTCCGTAGGGCGCATCGACTCATCTCGCGCTATGATTCTTGGATAACAAGAAAAAGCGAGGTAACCACTTTGGCCCTCAAGGCATGCAAAGAGTGTGGTCACAACGTCAGCACTAGCGCCGAAAGCTGCCCTAGCTGCGGGGCGCCAATCAAAAAACGTCGCTCTGGAGGCCGTGGTGGCGGTTGCTTGCTCGGCGTCGTTGCATTCTTCGTGCTTGCAGCTCTAATTGCGACGTGCGAGCCGCCAGGCTACCAAGAGCAACCAACGTCGATAGAGCCCAGCAAGCCGGTAGTTCCGGTCTGGACCAGCCGTTCACAGAAGGATCAAATGACCGGCGATATTCGTGGCGTGGCCTTGTCGCCAAACGCAGGCCCTACGCAAAAACAGGATTTCCCCCTGCACAACCTCTTGGCCTGGCTGAATGTCAATTGCAGCGGCTCACGCGAGTGGGCGGCCATTGGCTTCACTTCGCCCCCAAACTTGATTGATGACGAAACCCGAGATGGCTACAACCTGATTCAGACGCGCCTACGTTGGGACTCTACAATCCACGAAACCACCCTGTTACAGGAATGGGGTTCCGACTTTCTTCAGTTCGATGAGGACGCCGTAGCCATCCAACGCATTCAAGCTGGCGAGACTGTGCTGCTTGAACTCAACTGGTACAGCCATGGCCGAATCTACTTCGAATTTGACTTGACTGGATCTTCGGCAGCAATTGCTGAAATGCGAAGAATCTGCCGAGGGCAATAAAAACCCCGCACTTGGCGAGGTTCGGGGGAAGTCTGAGCGGTGACCAAGGCATTAGCCTGGGGATCATAATACTATGGCCGCGAAAAATAGGTTGATTGTCATGACAACTTTTTTATCGGCTGCTATCTAGTAGCCCCTGAAGGTATGAGTGAAGCTCGCTGCGCTTCTCATATAGTTCATTCTTGTTGCGCACACCGAGATTGCTCAGCGCCTTGATTTTCTTGTCGCGACCCAGGCCGCTTGTGTAGAACACCGCAAAAATCCATTGGTAGTTCTTTCTTGCCCGCTGCAGTGCGCCATAAACCTGCTTAGCATCTGCCGCCATGCCTATATCCGCGATATCAGGGAGCAGGACTTTGCTGCTTGCCGGTTGCCTCGACAGATCCTGAGTCATGATCGTGTACTCTGGACTTTGCTCTGGATAGACCTTGAAATGCTGCTGCATTCCGAACGCAACCTCTTCCAGCAGGTCGTGCATGTAGTCAATCATGCAGCCTCTCCCAATACGGTAACCCTATAAGCTTCTGCCAGCATAGCTTCTTCTTCCAATGGATCTTGCAGTCCATGCGCACGCAGAGCCGCGGATGCTCGTCGCCCATTTTGGGATCGCAAAAACGTTCGAGCATTCTTGCATTTCTCAGATGACGCCTTTTCTCGCCAGACCCGTCCGGTTTGTCTGTCGACCTTTAGAACGGTCCCTCTTGCCAAGCTCTTTGCAAGCAGACCAAGCACGACGAGCATTCGTTCTTGCGTGTATTGCTCATCAATTCCCGCGAACTCAAAGACCATTGCCCTGTCACGACTAGGTGTCGTCAACCACGTGCAGGCGCCCTGCTTGAACTGCAGCGCGTCCTTCAAAGCGTTCATAACAACAGCACGCCATAGCCTTTTGTACGGACGGATGTCCGGTGCTTCGGTTTCTACGAATGTCTCATCGAGCTTCATAATGCTTCCAACCAATCACTTCTGATTGCTCCTTCGCTCTTTTCACCTAGTCAAAGCTCGTAAGTGATATGAATCCGGTTTCGCCGTCGAGCCTGCGCTCATTGATTCGTTTCAGCTCATCCCTAAAGTGCTGACCCATCTCCCAACGCTGGTACGGTGTGTAGTGGTGATTTCGCTGCAAACGCTCAACCAACATGTCGTGACGTGTCTCGCCCAAGTGTCGCCGCATCAGATCCGCATGAGCTGCCTTGTGCTTATCTACGTAGCCGTGAATCTGCCGGCACAGTGCAAGGCAGTTGTCAGGAAACCACCGCCCTCCCCTATACCGCCGGCCGTAGTAGTGCGAGCAATCGTCTGCGCCGCCTTGGACGTTCCCGCACTCAGGACAATCGGGGAATTGGCAGACGTGGTCGTAAGACGCTCGCAGGGCTCGGGAAAAATACTCGTCCAGTTTGCTTGTGGAGAGCGACTTAGGCATGCGTCTTGTCGAGCACACGGTTGTTGGCTTGCTGGGTCCGGTAGACGTCGACCTCCGCCAGCAGTAGCTTCATGAACGTTTCGGCGGTCTTCCAGTCTGCGTAGGCGTTTCGCTTACGCTCGATCGCTTGCTTGTAATCCACCTGACGTTTAACCCAAGCGTCCCTCTCCGCTACTGAGCCTGACGGTGCGTCTTCGTACAACGCGGCATAGGTGGTCTTCACGTAGTCGTCGGCGGTCTCCTTACGGCCATACAGCTGCCCGTAGTGCTCGGCACGCTTACGTGCGGTCTCAAGCGTTTTCTCGATGTCCTTCATCGGCCCGTTGCCATGGCGTGAAACTCCGCCCACTTGCGCAACATGGGATTGATCCACGCTGACGGCGCGTGAGCGTATCTCTCTGGCTTGTTCGCTTCCCGCAGAATCTGAATCGTGCTGGGGCTGTACCCGTGACGCGCAGCCAGCACGCTAGTCGGCGCAGTCGCAAAATCGGGATCGTTGACCAGCGCTTCGCGTTTTGCGTCCCAGTAGCTCTTCAGGCCCATCTCGCGTCGGATTCGCTGCACCATGTACTTCCTCGTTTCCAGCAACTCGGCGAGATCAACGTCAGTGCGATCCACTCCGTGCGTTTCGATGTGCTTTTTGATCCTGTCGCGCTCTTCGCGCTTCTTGGGCTTTCCGCCGGCAGACTTCGCACACCCAGACATGTCGTTCATTCTTCGGTCTCCCTTCGTAGTCTCGTCGTAGCATCGGTGAGAGGAATCCAATGCGATGGCACACTTCGCAAAATGGGGGTTTCATCACTCACCACGCAGTAAGTCCTTCTTGGCCTGCTCGTTTTTTCGATTCTGCGCCTTGTTCGCCGCGGCAATTTCTGACAACTGCGCACTCGAGCAGCCCCGTTTGCGGCACTCGGACTGCCACACCAACCGGCGCTGGAACTGCTCAACGGTCTCCTCCGGCTTCTTGCCGTCGAGGTTGTTTTCCTTCGCCCACTGCTCGTATTTCTGGGCCAACGCGTCATCGGCCGAGTCCCGTTTGCGGATCAGGTCAAAGCAGTACCGCCGGAACACCATCAGCGTCGATGGCCAGTCAGGGTGGTCAGCACGAAAGTGATTCGTCGCCGTTGCCAGTACGCGAGGATCGAACCCCGCGATCCCCTCTCGCCACGCCTGTTCCTCGTCTGGCGTCAGCTTGAATCGGCCGACGTAAGAGCCCCGCATGGTCGTCAACACGCGCTCAACTTTGTCCAAGGTATTTGTCCTCCTCGAACGTCGCGAAGCCGTCCAACGAATTGGCGGCCACTTTCGTGGATTGCGCGATCTCGTCGTCCCAGCGCTCCTGGTTCAGGTAGGTCGTTGGGTCTGGCACGAAACCGTCTTTCCAGCGCTGGTCGTTCGCCAGTCGGTTCTGCACGTCGGCAATCAGTTGGTCGGTCAGTCGGTCAAGGCGCTTCCGTTTCCAGATCTCCCTGGCGGTCTTTTTCTTCACCTTCTTCGGGTAAATGACCCACCATCGACCGAATGGGTCATCGCCAGATGACCTAGTCTTTTTTCTTGTATCTGTATCTGTATCTGTATCTGTATCTGTATGGCGTGACTTTTCGTGACTTGCGTGACCTTCCGTGACTGACCGTGACAGTTCGTGACCTTCTTGTGACTCCCTTTTTCGCTCTCGTTCGCGGCGTTTCCGTTCCCTGTTTTGCTCTCTAACTGTCTCTGAGTCTTGAAGTTTTCTGTATTTTTCGTGATTGACGAGATACCAGCCCCATGATCGATGGCCGTCCAGTCTGGCTATCCGTCGACCTTGGTCATCCGGTGTACGAGAGTCAGGGTCAGGTCGCTCAAGGACTCGAATGCCCTCCTCAATGACCTCCAGTGGAATGCCCGTTCGACGCTCGATGGCCCTCGGGGTCATGTCGATGACCCCGTCGGCATCGGCCAGCACGATCATCTGCTGGAACGTGACCAGCGCCTGCCAGCTCTCAACCAGGGTGCCGTCGTAGATCGTGTCGAATATCTTTCCGTACACTCGTATCGCTCCGTGCAATCGCTCTATTGGCTGGCCAGACAGGACTCGAACCTGCAACGCATGGGGTAGAAACCCATTGCCCTATCCGATTGAGCTACTGGCCAACGTCTATCTTTGCCTATGCTGGCCGGCACTCACTCGGCTAAACGTGTTTGCTCGCCGAATTTCCCGAAAACAGCTGCCTGTCCTATTGAGGCTTCTAGCCAACTGCCTGCTACTTTGCGGCCCTCACCCGTTTCAGTTCGTCCGCACCGTCAATTCGGTCAATCTCTGCTTGAAGCCGAACGGCCTCAGCCGCAATCGCCGCTTGCCGTTCCAATAACAGAGCCTTGGGTGATTTCGGCGTCGTCGGCTGAGGCCGTTCGTAGCTGATGTGGTCGCAAAGAATGTGGAACCCGCAATGGTTTCCGGCCTCCCTACCCAAGCGAAGCAATGCCTGAACCTCCTCGAGATCGAGCTTTGCAGGTCGGTCGTCACGCAGGCAGTCGTAGAGCCATGAGCCTGCCGCCTTGCGCGTCTTGTTGGGCCAGAGGTCGGAACCAACCGCCTCGAAGCCGCCTAGCGCCTTGACCAGATGGGTGAGCGCGTCCCGCCAGTCCTCGTGAAATAGTTCGTTTTGCATAGCCCTACAGAATGGGTTGTAAGAGTCCGTAAGCCCTCACGGAGACAATAAAAATGGGCGCACTCAGGCGCCCGAAGCCGCCAGAGTTAGGGGGATCTCTGGCAGGTCTTGAAATTCATGCGGCTTCGTCCGGAGTCCAAATGTCTGGACGAAGCTTTGAGAGCGCCACTTGGCCACCACTATTGGCTGATAGGCGCTTCGCGAGTTTCGGGCTTGGAGTACTGTGCCCCCCGGCAATCTGTTGCAGATAGGCAAAGCTTGTCTTGCATGCCTCCGCGTAACGGTCTCGCTGTTCGGGTTCTAGAGTTCGCAAATAGTCTCGTAAATCCATTCATGAACATTAGTAAATAACTAATGCTTAGTCAATACTATTAGTGATTTGCCAATTTAGCAATTTGCTAATGCTTGCGATCATTCGAAAATGGACAACAAAGAAATTCGCCGCCGCAATATCCTGTGGCTCAAGGAAAAGTACGAGAATGAACTAGGGAAACGGGTCGCGACCTGGCCTTACCTAGCTGAGAAGTGGGACACCGATGCCGCTTACTTGATGCAAATCAAGAGCGAGAAGACTAGGGGCGCTCTCGGAGACAAAACGGCACGTTCAATTGAGAAAGGCGAAGGCCAGCCTGTGGGCTGGATGGACATCCCGCATTTCGGCGCACCAGACGTTCCTGGAGTAGCGGAACCTAAAGTCCCTTATTCCGTAGAGTTGAGCGAGGCAGAAAAGGCGCTGCTGAGTATGTGGCGAAGTTGGTCTCCTGCAATAAAGCGATACGCCTTTGGGCAAATGAAAATCGTGGCCTTTACGAAAGACGTTCTAGCTCAGATGTTTGTCATAGAGAAGGGACCACCTGTAACACAAGCAGACGTTGACAAGGACGTAATCGAAACGGTAGCGGACTCGAGGTTGCTGAACTCAGGTCGAAAGCGTCGAAAGAAATGACGATCTTCTCGAACAACTGGAAGCCATGAGCGAACGACAAGGTTCACCTTGGTTTTGGGCAATCCTGATTCCGGTATTCATTTTCTTTGCCAGCAAGTCCGCCAGTGACAGAAAACAAGAGCGCTTTGACGCTGGCTATGATGATGGGTATGCCGCTGGTTACAACACGGCTTGTGAAATTCGTATCACTTTGATTGAGGGTGACTGGGACAACGAGCACTACACCAATGGATATCACGAGGGGCGGCTTGATGGAGAGATTCAGTGCCTCCGCGAACGCGAAAAAAAACGTTAGCGTTCATGACGTTGATTGTAACGCCCTTTGTAGGTTTCTGCTTCCGACGCAAGCCAATGCTCTGCTTGCTGTCTGTCCACATGCAGATCGTAGTAGAGGACCCGGTATTTCTGATTGTCTGTACTAATGGTCCGCGCTTGAAAATTGTCTTCAACCAAGTCGGTTATATGCAGTGTCGACTTGTCCAAGCTAAATACGCGCCACGCATCAAGTTGATACTTGTTCCAATAGTCTGCATTGATGCCTGAGAGCGGTTGCGATTCGATGTATTGGCGCATATTCGAGTCTCCTACCAACCCCGATGTGGCGCGTTCGTTTCGGCCCCAAAAACGAATACTGTTATCAATTCCAGCTTGCCGAAGACCCTCTGCAAAGTCAGAGAAATGGTTCGAGCCGGATGCCAGGAACTGCCAGTCATACTCCTTCGCCGCCAGCCGGTAGAGTTGAAGCAATGAGATTCGCCACGGTAGAGCATCCTGCCCTGCCCTGCGCGGTCTTCGATTCCGATATCCGCGATAGCCTGCGTAGCCTAGCAATACGGCAATAACAGAAATTGCGGCCCCACTAATCACCGTATCCGCATAGGGCTTGTTCAGAACTGGTGGAACGTTCTGAACCCCAACAGCATTTATCCAACTCGCAATGTTGGACTCAAACTCAGTGAAGCTAATCTGCCCCATCATCGCAATGAGCCCGCAAACTGCCAAGACCACCACTTTGACAATGCGTCTTTTTGATGCCATTTGGCCATCATACCGACCAACGCCGATTAACTGACAGTCGGCTCTCCACTCAATATCGCACGGAGACATTTGGCCACGGCGTCAATCCCTATATTAGCTTTTTACTATTGACTAGTTGTTAGTTTTTTACTAATCTTTAGTTAAGCTCATTTGTAAAGGGATTAGGATGTTTTCCAGTCAAGCCACGCCCTGCTCCATCACCGATGGGGCACAGCCGCCGGAACCGGCTTTCATACCGGACTTCCTGACGCGGATTACCCTCATGCCGTTCGACGACGCAGCGACCTTTGTTGCGGATGAGTTGAACAGCGAATGCCCCATCAGCGACGGGCCGACGCATCTCGAAAAGCTGCTCAAGCAATTCATCGAGGCGGGCGGTGCTGACGGACTCATCAATGACTCCAAGCGCCTCACCGCGTTCCTCGCCAATTTCGAGTACGCCGTGAAGTGCGCAGCGGATAGTGACGACGCCCTATACGCCTACGAAGACGCACGGTGAGCCGCTTCCTGCGCGACATCGAGATACCTGACGAAGACCTCCAGCTTGAACACCAAAAGCTTGAGGAATGGATGCAGGCCCTCGAAGACGACGAGGACTACCAAAACCAAGTGACCGAACGTGCATAACCCCGCAACGACTATCAAAGACTGGCTGAAGGACAAAGAAATGGGACGACAGATCAAAGACAACGGTGGTGGCGACTTCAAGAAGCTCGACCCCGGCACACACGCTGCCGTGTGCAACATGGTTGTGCTACTGGACCAACAGCGCACCGAATGGCAGGGCCAAGAGAAGATCGTGGATCAGGTCTACATCCGCTGGGAAGTACCCAGTGAGCGTGTGGAATACGAGGTCGATGGGGTCAAGAAGGAAGGCCCAATGACCATCGGAAAGACCTATACGTCATCCCTGTCCGAACGCGCCAACCTTCGCAAGGATCTCACGAACTGGCGGGGTCGGGAGTTCACCGACGAAGAACTACAGGGCTTCGACATTGAGGGCATTCTCGGTAAGCCCTGCCAGATCAGCGTCACGCACCGTGAATCGAATGGCAAGACCTATCAGAACGTCACAGCTGTTGTGGCGTGGCCCAAGGGAATTGCCGCAATCCAAGCTGAAAACGAGCTGATCTATTTCGACGCGGAGCAACCCAAGAGCCTGGAGAAGCTGCCGAAATGGTTGCGCGACAAGATCGGCGCTACGGGACTCAATGGTCACAGCACCGATGACGAGTTTGACGACGATATCCCTTTCTAGCAATGGGTAGGGAGATCACAAGCGAAGATCGTGTGTTGGAACACTGTCAGGCCATTCGCTCTGAACAAGTGAGCTACGCACTGATGCTGCTTCGCCTCAATGGCTACAGCGTGGAATTGCAGCAAAACGGTGAACCGTTGGCCGGCGAAGCCAGAGACGCGCTGCAAGACATGCCCCAAAAAACACAGATTGGCATTTGGTCGCTGGCTCCATCGAGGGGCAGCACGTTGGAAACATGGCAAAGGGACGCGCTCAAATTTGGCGCACTAACCGACTCCTAGCGAATTTGGTGTCAACGACAAGGAATACCAGCATGAATGTACCCAGCTTAAACAAAGTGGGCGTGACACATCGTCTGTACAACGAGCTGGGTGTTATCTGGCTCCTGAATCAAGGCTATCGGCTAAGGGTCGACGGATCGAGCGGACGTGTCTACTTGGTGCGTTCGCTGTGAATCGCTTGCGCAGGTTCCTTCAAGGCGACAAATCCGACGCAGAGTTTCGGGAGATGTGCGAAGTCGCTGCAGGTGCAGCCGTATTCGTAGGCGGCTTGATGGTGATCGCCGCCGTTCACAGCTGGCTCAACTAGGGAGGTCACTGTGTTTTGGCATTGGATCTGCGTCGCATTCCTCATTGACTCGCCCAAGTGCGAGGAAGTCATCGGCCCACCGCCCTGCAAAGGCCGCGTTGAGCAGTGCCAGCAAGACATTCGCCCGAACGCTCCGCCGCCCTCCTACGAGCGGACCCATAGCCGCCGTCAGTACGACCACCGGCGCCAGCATTCGAGCCGCTAAGGAATCGCTGGGAACAATGCTCAACCTCTCGCACAGCGCACTCAGGATGTTGGCGGCGATGCATACGGTATCACCATGCACGGTCAAGGCGATTCGATTGGGAGCGTGCTGTTCAAGAGGCGCAGCCAATTTGATTCTGCTGCGCTTAATCGAGAAAGGGTTCGTCGAGCGCTACAAGGTCGCTGGCAAGCGCCCCTACCACTATGCGTTAACCGAGAGCGGCATTGACCTTGGCTCCGCCCTAGCTATCGCGGACGAAATCATTCGGGCTACGACGCGGCGGTCTATGGCCATGGCGCGTGACCACAACACCCTGCGTCAATAGGACAGGCGATATGAGCGCAATAGTTTTACAGACAAAACGCAAAGGTTACACGGCAACTGCGATAGGTCCTTTCGAAACATCCGAGGAAGCAGAAAAACACGCGACAGACCTGTGTCGTCAAGATAGTGAAACTTGGGTTTACAGCGTTCTATCGCTGGTACCACCTGCTGACCACACAAGGCAGGAATCATGAAGATGCCAGACGCCTATTGGCGAATGACCTACTCCGCCGACAGACGGAAGCACCGTCACCGTTGCCGATGTTGCAACCGAATTGTGCAACCCGGCGAAGAGGTTTACATGGCCCGGCTGCTCGGTGGCAAGACAAAGGTCATACATGTCGAGGGCTGCTCAGATTCCGAAATCATGTCGAGGACCGGCGTCACTCAACTGGATCTGCTTGAGTGTCACGGAATGTCGTATTTGGCTGGGTGCGGATTTTCTGCGGCCCAGGAATGGCTTGACGCCAGCCCACTAACGAAGCCGCTGAACGCGGCCTGCTCAGCATAGGCAGAACGATGGTTGACTTTGATCCCGATAAAAACATTGTCCGAGCGCTGATTCAGACCACAAGAGGGGCGACGATCACGGATGGCGAATACGGCGTATTCATCAGCCAGATTGTTGGCCTGTTAGGCGAAGGCGATTTCGAGCTTGTCAAAGAGGCTATCAGCGACTGTATCGATGATCTGGATCTACCGATCGAGGGGTGGACGGAAGTCACGCTCATCGAAACTGGCGAACGAGAGGACGTGTTTTGGAACAAGTACTACCAGATCGTCTCTGATCATCAAATTTTTACCGACGATATTGAGCCCGTCCAGAACAGGCAGCCCAGATGAATACCTGTCAAGGGTGTGGGATGCCCGTAGAACATCCCGCGGAGTATCACCCATTTGCCGCTTGCCTGATGTTCGAGGTTTGCCAGAACAGCGAAATAGTGCGGGCCAACCTTACGGCCGTCATCGAGTACGGAATGCTAGCCGAGCGCAACAGGCTATCTGCAGAACAAGCATTTCGCGATACCAGGCTAACCAGAAAGTCCGCCCATTCAGAACGGAAGGTACAGCGATGAGTGTAATCACGACCCACACGGATATTACTGCTCTGGATCTCGAGTGCGGACACCGGATCTATCTCGCAAATGACTTCATTGCGCAGCGCCGGCGCGACCATAAATCGTTCTATTGCAACGTTTGCGGAGACAAACGGCACTGGCCGCAAAAGAGCAAAGAAGAAAAGCTCAAGGCGGAACTTGCGTCCACTAAGGATCAGCTAGAGACCGTCCGTTATCAGCGCGACAGGAACGAGCGCCGTAGACGGGCTGAGAAGGCCGCCAAGACCCGGATCAAGAACCGAGTGAGCAACGGCGTCTGCCCTTGCTGTAATCGCACGTTCGCGAATCTGGCCCGTCACATGGCTAACAAGCACCCTGACTACGCTGCTGGCTCGGGGCAGCCGAGTGAATAAGCGAACGCGATCACTTCTCTACGATATGTACAAGCGCCACAAGGAGGGAGGCGTGGAGCGTGGTGGCCTGAGCCCTGTGACCTTTTGCCCGTCGATTCCCAACAAGCGCGAACCTGACATCGTTGCTGGGGTTTCCATGCACAACCTAGTGGCTCTCAAACGTATGGGGTATGTCGAAAAAACGAGAGGCATCTACCGACTCACAGATACCGGCCTGACAAAGGCCACGCAGTTGTTCGCCGCTTCGGAAGGGCAAAAATGAGAGTGCTGGTCGGATGCGAGTTCTCAGGAACAGTGCGGGACGCATTTACCCGCGCTGGGCATCAGGCGATGTCCTGTGACCTTCTTCCGTCCGAGTCTCCTGGGCCGCACTACCGAGGCGACATCATGAATCTGCTACGTAGTGGTCACAGCTGGGATCTGGCTATTCTGCACCCTGACTGTACGCACATGGCCGTGTGCGGCAACCGGCACCATGCCGGCACTCAGAGACGAACCGACGCGATAGCGTGGACTGTGGCTCTCTGGGAAGCTGCTCGCAAGGTGGCGAAGCGTGTCCGCCTTGAGAACCCGGCTAGCGTGATTTTCCCGGTCCTGCGCGATAAGGGGGCCGTGATTCAGTACGTCCAGCCGCACGGCTTCGGGCACCCGGAGACAAAGAAAACAGGGCTTGCGCTCAGCAACCTGACCGAACTTCGCGATACGTGGGACGTGAGTGACATCATGGCGACGCTGCCAAAAACGGAGCGTCACCGGATCTGGTACGCCAGCCCGAGTGACACGCGGGGTCAGGACCGATCCCGGTTCTACCCAGGAATTGCACAGGCAATGGCTACCCAGTGGGGCGGCGATCCCTTGGAAACAGTGCGGACGCAGATGAGGCGAGTCTCTAACGACACGCTCCATCTGCGGCGACTCGACTGACGAAAATAAGCAGGGGGCCAACGATGCCTAGCAAAGACTACGAAGAACCAGCGAGAGAGATTGTGTGGCGCGATGGCAAGCCGTACGTCGTGTATCAGGTGCCTGACGGAGATAGGCAAAAGGACGCAGGCTATGACTGACTACGAATTTGAGCTGGACTTTTGCGTAGCTGCGAACATGTTGCTCGGCATGACTTACAAAGATGCAGCAGTAAAGGCTGCAGAATGGATGGATCAAGCTCATGACGAGGACAGGCGGTGACGTTCGATCACATCATTGCCTTTGCTGTGAGCGTGCTGGCGGTACTCGGTTTGCTAAACGGTGAGGATCTTGGGTTGGTTGGCCTGCAGCTTCTTGTGGCCGCGCTCTATATCGATCGCGCGAAAAACCGCGCCCGACGCAAACTCGCCGCCCAACCGAAACAGGGGGCAGGAAATGATTGAAGCTGCGGAATCCCGCTCCTTAGCGGGTAGGTCGTGGCACAGCTCGGCTGACCGCGTACCGGTTAAGCGGAAAACTGCCGAGGGTGCGGGGCTGGCTACTCAACTACGAGGAGCGCGACGCACAGCCTATTTTGCCCAAGGTGGGCGCGATGAGTGATCCCAACATCTGTGCAAAGCACATTTGGAAAGGCTACGGCGAGTGTCCGAGTTGCGCTGGGGAAGCGCTAGGTCGTCAGATAGCTGAGGACTTTCGCAAGCGACTGCGAAGCGAGTCGCCCGCTCGCGAGGAACAGTGACATGGGGTTCTCGACGAAAATCCGCGCGCAGGTACACGCTAAGTATGGCGGCCGTTGTGCGTATTGCGGAGTCGAGATTACCCAGAAGGCAATGCAAGTCGATCACTTCAAACCACGCTATCACGGCGGCTCAGACAACCTGGACAACCTATATCCGGCCTGCCACGGCTGCAATAACTACAAGCTGACGTTCTCAATCGAGGAGCTTCGCCAGCAGATCGCCATGCAGCCCGAGCGTGCCGCGCAGAAGTCCGTCAACTATCGCTTGGCCTTGCGGTACGGGCTGATTGAGCTGACCGGATCGCCGGTGGTTTTCTATTTCGAGCGGTGCGAGTCGCCCGCCGTAAAGGGACGCGATGATTGAGCCCAAAGGTCTATTCGCAGATGAGTCAATCGACGTGCACCTCTGCTGCAACGATCCCGACAACGGGTGCTTCACCGGTCGAATCGAAATGATGCAGGTTGGTCCGAACCTGGAACTGGAAGCGTGGCCGCACCGGCCGCGACTTCGCTACTTGGATAGGAAGGTTTCGATCGCTGGGGCTCACTACCGGATCACCCACTACAAACAATGGTACGGAAACTGGTGTTGGGACCTTGTCAAGATGCCGGGATCTGAGGTGGTAAGGATGCTCAACCGGCTCTCCCGGCGCGGCTGGTTCAGCGTCCACGAGGCGGAAGAACGTCTCTACGCGTGGTGGGAGAACGGCCACACATGGACCGATGGCGATATCCGACTCATCGGCAAAGACTTCGAGAGCCTGCCGTGAGTAGGCGGCCGAGAAGAATCCCGGAAGCCTGCGGCCAGGAATTCGTTTGCCCTGAGGAACGCGAAACCTACCTCTGCAACCGAGCCGAAGGCCACACGGGCGAACATGGGCGACTGGAAATGCTTCAGGAGCATTGCCACCACCCAACACAAAAGAACGGTCGGTGTGCAGTCTGCTTGACAGCCTTAGGAGAGCAGGCCAATGACTGATAGATCAATACTATTCAGTGGCCGTCTGGTGCGAGCCAATCTCTTTAGACGCTCTACGCGCCAATCTGAGGTACTGCTCCACGGAAAGATTCTCCCGGCTGTCGCACACCCCGCTCAATACGAAGTTGCCGTTTTCGTCGGGATAACCCCATACGGATTCATGCTCGTTCAGTTGAAATTCGCTCATCGCTCAGATGCTAGTGAAATCCGCATCGACGAGCAAGGTCGGCGCTATGACTGACCTCGTTGTCCGCCTCTCTCGCCTGATCTCCATCGCCGAAAACGGCCGACCCGGGCTGCGGCGATCGACCATCTGGAAGAACAACGTGGCCGACACTCTGGCCGAAGCCCAACGGGTGCAGCTTGCGGTCCGGTGGCAGGACAAAGACAATGAGGACGCCCTTGGGGGTCCTCTGGAGGAATTATGCCAAGAAGAAGAGGAAACCCACTCTGGGAGCGTTACGAACGAAACGCGCATCGAACATTTGAGGAAGCAGCTTCACGATACCTCAGAGAGTTCGACGGCAAAGACCGAGACCGACAACGTTATTGCGTTGAAGCCCTGATCCCGTATATCGGGAATCTGCCGTGCGGTGAGGTCGACGAAGACGCTCTCGAGGCTTACAAGCGAGACAGGATGGCCGGCACGGGCGCATTCAAGAAACCGGTGATGGCGGGCACGGTCAACAAAGAGCTGACTGTCGTCACCACGATCTTGAATCGATCTTGCCGGGACTGGCGATGGATTCCGTCAGTGCCAAGGATTCGGCATGTGAAGGGAGCACAGCGGGTCGCGTACCCGCTCACCTGGGCAGAGCAGATACGGCTGTTTACGCATCTGCCTGACTGGTGGGCCCAGGGCGCGGCATTGTTTGCCGTCAACACAGGTGTAAGGAAGGGGGAGTTGTTTGGCCTGAAATGGTCCGACATGTGCCCGGTGCCGGAACTCGAGTCGTTCGTATTCATCCTGAGCGACACGAAGAACGGCCACGATCGAGCGGTCATATGCAATTCGATCGCGCGACGGGCAGTCTCGTACCAGCGTGGGAACAAGAGCAAGTATGTGTTCCCGAGTCGCCGGGCGCAGAGCTACGGAAGCCAAGTAAAGGCTTGTAATGCTGTGTGGCGGAAGGCTTGGGAGTTAGCAGGTTTGCCGGAGGACCCCCTTGTGAGGAAGGGGATACATAACCTCCGACACACCTACGCGCAGCGCTTGCGTGCTGCTGGGGTCCCTGACGAGGACCGCCGAGCGCTACTGGGTCACAGCAACGCTTCCTTAAGTCAGCACTATGCCCTACCCGACATAGAGCGACTACAGGAAATGTCCGAACTGGTCACGACTAGAAAAGATACGGTGATCCTGCGGACGGCTTCTGTCACTGCCTAGTTTAGACACCTAACAGAATAACGAGAATCATTCTCGACGTAAGTTGTTGAAAAATCTGGCGTCCCCAAGGGGATTCGAACCCCTGTTACCGCCGTGAAAGGGAAGTGACGTGGGGATAAGTAACTGTAATTAAAACAAAAAACCGTGACCCTCAAGGGCTTTTTGAGTCACAAATTCAGACTGATGTGAGCGCGGCTGTCGCTGAAAATGCACCCCAGCAAAACAACGCAATAGACGCGAGTACGAGAAGTAAGGACAGCCATAGAAGTACCTGGTGCTGAAAGAACCCGGTCTCCGGCTTGCCGTGTGCTTCCTCTTGGTAGAGAGCCAGTTGGGTGAGATAGGCCGTGAGCTGGGCTAGCCCAGCCACGACGATTCCGACGATGAATGAGCCCATCGCACATTGTAGGGGCGGAACCTCCGAACCGTTTCTATAGAGGTCTCCCAGGAGCGCGAGCAAAGCGATAGCAGCACCGCCGTTGACGATTGCTCCGAAACGAAGGACACCACTGGAGAGCTGAAACAGCCCCTTGTATGTCTCCTCCGTGTGCCAGTCGTCCCTGCTCTCGCCCATAGACGCGGAGTCTAGCACCTGATGGGGCGTTACGTCCTAGCCGGCCACCTGGTTCGTAGGCTGGCGCTCTACGTAGTCCAAGTTGCTGACAGCATACGGAATTCCGCGCGCCCGTTCGGGAATATTTTGCGCAGTTTGGCCGGCTAAGGGCCTGATTTGCCGTGGTTGAGGCAGAAAATATTACCGGCGAATTGAGCCGTTTCCGAGCCCCTGGCAAGTTCGAGAAGTGCGCAAATCCGCGAATTCTCGTTTCAACACATGCCTCGAGACGAAGTCTTCTTCGACACATTTGATCCGAAAATGACGATAATCAATCCAGAAAACAAGGAAATTCGGACGAGTTCTTTTGGGCAGCTAACGAATTAGCATAGCGCTGCCATTTCGAAATGGGAAATTTGACCGAAATAGAAGTTTTCCGAATGCGGCAATTCAGGCAGTTAGCGGCAGCATCCCGCTACACCATTCATTACGCGATTCGCGAGCGCGCAAAAAACGTCGGCAAAAATTTGTCACTTTTGACCCAGCCCTAACCCGTAGGCATTTGACGGTCTCGATGATTGGGAACAAGATTTTCGGCAAATCACCTGGGCTATGTCTTTTGGGCAAATGTGTGTTGCGAACATGAATCTTAGTCGAGCAATATTTGTCTTGGTCGCGATCATCGTCGCATCTGTCGTTGCGTACCAATTGATGGGCACAGACGCGCCGTCGCCAGTGCCGCCACAGGCAGCTTCGGAAGAGCCAGCAGGCGCGCAGAACGCGATTGTAGATTCCGAATCGGACGATGTTGCCCCCGACGAGGTAGCCGAGCCTGGAGCAAGTCTGGTCCCGGACGGCTTTCTGGAACAATTTCCAGATCCCATTGAGGTATTGCGCGAGCGGGGCCTGGATACTTCGGAAGCCGGTATCCGAGCAATGCTGGCCGATACGAACAGACCGTCAGGAGCGCGGCATTGGGGCGCGATGGCGCTGGGCAAACTGAACAGCGCCGGGGCCTACGAAATCCTAGCGCAGTTGCTGAAGAACGAAACGGACAACGACGTGAGGATCGGTGCAGTAGGCGGTCTGGCGTATCTCGGTGATTCGGAGTCGATTTCGCTCCTGGAAAGCTATCTGGCTCACGATCCCGATGAGTCTGTTCGCGTGGCCGTATTGTCGGCACTCTATCGGAACCCCTCGGAAATGGGCCGCGAGGTGTTCAGCAGAACCGCTGTTGACACAACCCAGCATCTGCCGGTTCGTGTATCGGCGCTTGAGGGTACCGCGCTAGTCCAAAGCGAAGCGGTTGCCAACACCATGCGCACGTTGCTCATCGACACCGAACCCGAAATACGGGCGAGGGCCGCCGTTGCGCTGTCTCGCACGCATCAAAATGAGGCGCTGTCATACCTTGTTGACTCAGCGCTGGACGATGACATACCGCTGCACGTCTGGGGGCGCGTAGTGAGACGGCTGCAGGAAGTCACGGACGACCAATTCACCGACCACAAACCCGTTGACTATGCAGCAGACCCCGAGTTGCGTGCGTCGACCAAGAAAGAGATTGCTCGATGGTGGAGTGATTCCCATTCGAATTAGTCATTGATTGGCGAACAAGCCTTTTTCCTTAGGAGAAATACAATGCACACTCGGCTCCTGACTCTCGCGCTATTGGTATTGCTGTTTCTTGCGGGCCCAACGTCCGGGCATCCAACGTTGAACCCACACACCCACGACGACACGACGGTGAAGTGGGAAAAAGACCACGCGGAAGGGACAGGCGACAAGGACGGTGACACCGCACACAATCACGTCGCAGACCGCAATTTCGGCGGTTTTTTTCAGCTAACTAGGCAACCGTACAGCGCGGTGGGTTGTTGGGATAACTTTAATCATCGCGACGATCGAGATGGTGATTTCGACGAAGGCCATTGTTTCATCAACGAAGATGACGACGCAAAGATCGTCCGGTATCGAATCAACAGTTCGGTCCCTGAGGAGGCACGCCCCCTCATTCGAGATGCATTTGCCGCGTGGAGCGCAATCCCGCCAGCACCGGGTCAATCCATGGGGCTGGAGTTCGTAGAGGGCGCACCGGCTGATTTGAACGTGGTGTGGGAGTCCGAGACCACGGCGGGCGTATGGATCGCGGCCACAAAGACACTGAGATTTGATAATGACCCGAACCGAAACTGGTCATGGGAAAAGGACCCCTCCGGCATCGCCGACAACAAGTGGCATTTCTATTCGGTCGTGCTTCACGAAGTCGGACATGTGGTGGGCCTCGATCATCAGCTTGACACCGATGATCTGATGCATGCGGGTTCCGGCCAAGCGACGATAGGTGCGCCCAAAAACCAGGGCGGCTTCCATTGGGACTTTATCGACGAGGATTCGATAAAGGGCGCTCAGGAACTCTATGGCCATCCGCCACCCCCAAAACCGACTGTAGGCGTGATCCCCATGGGTTGCGACGGTCAGACCTGTAACGACTATGAGATTGTATTCGGTGGCTCTCCGTATGCCCAAAGCTACGAAGTTCAGCGCGCGTTGGCACCTAATGGTCCATGGTTCAACCACAGTATTTCGATGACAGGAGACCATCGCGGCTTAGTGCACAGTACCGAGTGGCAGACGACTTATTGGCGGGCTCGAGTAACGCTAGGTACCGGCAATTCGGACTGGTCTGATGTTCACAATGCAGCCGACCAGTGTGACGTCGACGACGATTGCCCATTCCCCGGGTTCTGTGGGCCGTTCTACTAATTGATGCTGCCAGAGTAGTTTTTTTGATCCTGCCAGGCATTTCTCTTGCTGCCTAGCCTGCGAATCCCCTGGAGAATGCTAAACAGGTCGTAAGCTATTGAATGCTGGTGACGGTGGGATACCGCGGCATATAGAGATTGAGCAACTCGGAAACTCGCGCCTATACTGACCAACCGCCCGAGATTCGCAGTGCAACGCCCAACTCCCATATGCCTAGAGACGGTGCGCCAGCTCTACGAGCACCAGCACCGGCTAAGGGTTGGGTGTATTGACTGCCAGCGATGGCAGGAACTCTCATTCATAGAGGTGGACCGGATGGGGATCGCTGACGAGAAGGTGGTGAAACTCAGATTCCGATGCAGAGTCTGCGGAGAACGGGCGGATGCGCAGCTCGTCGCACCTCATGGGGGCGGACCAGGAGGCGCCCACACGCACTCGCCTACTTCCGCCGATACAGCCCCTCAACCTTCTCGCTGACTTGAACCGCACGGCGAAACGTCGAACTCTTACGATTCATCAGAAAACTGCGCAGTCACATTGAGCATAACACGTCTAGTCTCGTCTAAAGAAAGGCCGGCCGTTTCCCGAAGGAAGCTACGAACCTCTCTCCATGAACGACCTTCACTACGCAAAGTTGACGCGAATTTTTCGGCATCCTCAAGGAATTCTTCGTCAACTTTTGGTTCCAGTGGAATGACAAGGTGATCAATAGTATTAAGAGCCGTACGCTGTTTTCGCTTTAGAGCGTCTACATCTTGACGAAGCCTAACTAGCTCCTTTTCCGTCGTCGAAACACTCGGTCTAGCAGACTGATCCACATCGAGGAATGCTGGAAGTACGGATTCGATCGGTGATTCCAGAAGCTCACCTATAGCCAACTCAATCTTACGTTGTAGCGCATCCCCCCAATTCTGCTGATTCTTGTCATAGTCAATGACTCGAAGTGCCCTAAGGTCAAAGGGGACATCGTTGAGGTCATCAACAACAAGGATCGCCGGTTTGCCGATTGCATGAGCCAACCCCAACTCATAGAACACGTTGGGTTTCTTACCGGTAAGGTCAGCGAGGATTACATCTGCGCGTTTAGTCAGATCCCAAATGTCGTCGACAACCTTGCTCGGACGAAAGAGATCGTCCGCCCGGCGAGGCTCGAGTCCGGCCGCAACAATTGCCGGCTTATAGATCCCATCGTAGTAAGTGTCGAACCAGCCTCCAAACGGCATGATTGTGAAACATAGCCGCTTCTCTTTGCCAGATTCAGTTGCATCACCGACTTCATGTTTCTTGGTCGTATTCTTCTTGGCAGACATGAAAGCGCTCCTGCAGCACTGCGTTGAGTAGCACAATCGCTCGACAATCGACTCACCTACGGGAATCTCGCGTATTTATGCCCCCCGCCAAGCATTCGCTGACCGTGTGATGAGTCATTCGGCAACCCACGCTACCGCTACTTAGTTGGACGAATCAAACACCAAAACTTCCCGAGATCAGCGTCTACCGTACAACCCCTCCACCTTCTGGGCCACCAGACCTGGCCGGTCGATCGCCTCCTTGAACAGCTCCACGTCATCTTCGCTACCTGCCAACCAGCTGTCGCGCTCGTTCGGTGTGTCAAGGATTACGGGACTCCGCGGGTGTATCTCAGAAACCTCGGCACCGGGATTGGTGGTAACGATCGAGAAGCCAAAGAAATCGTCGTCTTCGGCTTTGTAGTGGGCATAGATGCCGCCCAGCGCGAACGGCCGACCGTCACTGAAAGCGAAAAAGTATTGGTCCCGCTTCTGCCCACGCGGGAGCTTCGGTCCCTTCGGCTCATAAAAACCATCAACAATGACGAGGCAGCGACGATTTTTGGCTGAGTGCGAAAACATGCCGTTGGTGAACATGCCTTCGATCTTCGCATTCGGATGGATCGGGGCTTTTTTCTCCCGAAGCCATACCTTCTCAAACCTCCAGCGCATCGTACCGAACCGCACGATATTGCCGTCACTCAGCGCGACGAGCCGGTGATTGCTCTTACTGCCTGGTTTCTTGGCCGATGGGCCTATCGTGCGGCTTGGCACGTAGAGGTCAGCCGACTCTGACCATTCCCAATCGTCGGGAAAGTAGCGCCGGATCAGCTCGTCAGACGACTCTAAAGAGTAAAGGCCGCACACGGGTCAGTCCGCGTCAGCTTTTTCGGTGGATGCCATCTCATCGAAGCAGCCCTGCCCTGTCCAATCACATTTGCCCGATTCCAATTCGCTGCAGAAGATGTAAGCGCCATCGCGAACGATCGGCTCCATACACGCAGGGCATCTCCCATGAATCGGTACAGCGGTCATAGCGGAACATTCTACAAATGCGCCGAATAGCTATCCATATGGGAAAAACCCAAATACGCCGAAACTTGCGCGAAATCGTGCCAAAAACGCTTTTTCCGAGAAAAACGCGCCGCACCAACATGACGACTATCACGAAAACTATGGAGTTCAACAGACTCCATTAAATGCATGATTTAGTGAGAATTTCGGACCTGATTCGTCGATGGATACACAGACAGTTGCAGCTAACCCATTGAAAAATAGAGAACTAGGTCTATCTCTACCGGTCTTAAGGTATGTAAGATTGCCTTACATCGTGACAAGCCAACCGAGAACTTTGACCATGAAAAGCGTAATTCGCATTGAAATGGGTGCGCAGCTTCTGTGGGAAGCCTCGAAGACAGAGAGCGGTAACTGGATCGCAGTCAACGACGCAGTTGGATTGACGATGCAGTCAGATTCTCTCGACGAGTTGCACTCGATGATTGAAGAAGCTACACAGCTGTTATTCGAAGATCTCTTCGAAGACGGAGAGCTGGACGCCTTCCTGCGTTCCAAGGGATGGAACAAAATATCAATGCCATCGGACAGTGACGGAGGCATTCGCTTTGATGTTCCTTACGAACTGCTTGTGAAGCACGCCAGTGATCCGTCGCGACCAGTTCACTAACAAGCTTCGCGAACTCAACTTCACATTTAAACGGCAGACTCAAAGAGTTGCCATCTACAAACGACGTGGAGGCACTCAGCGCTTGACTGTGCCTCTCAACAAAGATCTAGACGAGGCGTTCGTCAAATCTGCTCTCCGACAAGCCGGTTGCACCGCCAAAGAAATCGAGCAATTCATCAGTTCTTGCCACTGTTAATGAGAACGAAATGATCAAGAGCATGAGACTGCTCGTGATCCTCGCAGCGCTACCAACGGCGGCTTCTGCGTATTCGCCTGATACTGGGGAAGAGACAATCCAGTGCCGCCACCTCAGCCAAACGCTGGGACTTACTGATGATCAGCGGTACGTCAACGATCTCGTTTTCGAGATTGCAAAGTATGGTGATCTTCAACCGGCTTTCGTGCTTTGCGAGGTAATTGGTGACTCCGTTATTGCTACGTCCTTGCTAAGAGAGGGCGAAAGAGCTGTAGTGTACAACCAGGCCGTGTTCACGGGTCTACGTTTATCCGGCGAGACATCTTCGGGGGCCCTGTTCATACTAGCCCATGAAGTGGGGCACCATCTTTTGGGCCATATATCAATAGACGACTCTTCCTATCAATCGAATCCAACTGTTTCCGACATAGGAAGCAGGTCGCATAAGCGTGAGCTTCAGGCAGATGAGTTCGCCGGGTTCGTGTTATCGAAGATGGGCGCAGCCTTAAACGACGCTAGCCATGCCGTGGGGCAAGTCAATGAGTCGCCGACCCTTACTCATCCATCTAGGGCAGACCGCATCGAGGCTGTCCACACCGGATGGAAGAAAGCTCGCATGGGCAAGCTCTGGGGTGACCCACTTACAGCGTGGGATGAATTTCGCTCAATAGGCTTATCGACACTCGGCTTCTTTAATAGCACTTTGGGATTCGTGGCGACGCTGGGGGGTGCAATTGGAGCAGTCTCGGCATTTCGCATTTGGCTCCGGAGAAAAAGGCGAGCGACGACTTCCGAAACTGAGCAACCCGGTACTAACCCTTAGTTGAGTAACATTCAATCTCCTATGCCCAGCGTCATGCTGAGCGATTGGGCGGTTGCTCGTGAACGTACGCGGCGAGCGAATCGAGCTTGCCGCTGATTTCTTTGAGTGAATCGCGGATCTCAGTTCTTTCCGTATCCCGCCGGGCCTGGTCTTCCTTCCTCTGCTCCTCCAGACCGTCGAGCCTTGTTTGGTGCTCGATAGCCCGCTTCTCGACCTCGCTCACCGATTCCTTCACACCTTCGACAGTCTTGTCCTGAGATGCGAATTTCCTGTAGATGTGCCCGATAGCCGCCAGCAGTGCCACCCACAACCAATTGAGAAGATCCAGCAGTGAAGGCCCGTCCATCGCGTTACCGTTCTTGTTCATAGGGCCGGCTGGCCAATGGCTCAGAGATCGCCAACGGCAGTGGCCGCTTCGTCAATGAAGCGCTGCCGCTCGGCCGCGGTCAGTTCCCTGCCCTCGGCTTCGGCCTGCTGCTGAGCGTTTAGGACCTCTTGGTAGTTGACGCCCAAGTTCTGCAGTCCGGAAATAGCCGCCAGGAGAATGTCGATCAGTTTAAGTATGGCTTCGCCTTTCATGTCAGTTCTCCAGTCGTGCAAGTTCTTCACGAATGAGCGTCAGCAGGAGCTGGGCTCGCGTCAGTCGGTCTTCGGCCTCTACAGCCTCGTCGGCTTCATACGCTTGATTCGCCAGCCGGAGCGACGCCAGAGCACGGCTTAGGGTGTCCTTTAGCTGATTCTTCTTCCCGGTATCGATGACGGCTGAGGCCAAACAGGGGCCGTCTGGCGCTGTGTTGCCGCACAATTCGCGCACCGTCTGTGCAACCGTCTCGATGTCCGCTGCGGTAACGACGATCGCGTCACCGATGCTATCGATCTTCGGGCGTGGGGTCTGGCAGCCGGACAGAACCAACGCCGCAATAAGCAGTGACGCCACTCCCACAATGCTGGGTGTACCGACGATTGTCGGTCCCCGCGCTGCGGAAGCTGGGCCTTGGTTGGGAACGAAGAACACGAGCACTGGCGTCAGGATCAGCAGCAGATTGTTGAGCCAGTCCGCCGTCAGGAATTCGGGAAGCGGAACACCGAACTGGTTGAGGGCGGGGATGAGCGGCGTGATTATGGCCACTATGAGCTTTCGGATCTCACCGATCTTGTCGGGCATGAGAGTCTCCCAATGAGTAGAGTGAACGGAGCCGACGCACGCCCAGAAGCCGTGATATCGGATATTCGCGGATATTGACGGCATCGCTCTGATTGCCGCCGAGTAGAAAAACGGTGTCTGGTGTCGCGCCGGCAAAGAAACCGACGTGTCCCGGTGCATTCACGTCCTCTGGCCCGGGCTGAACGCCGGAGCCTCGCTTGAGGACAACCACATCGTTTCCGACGCGTGCATGATCCAGCTCGATGGGCAGGCCAATGCCGAGAAACGACCGCGCCAGCAGACTCTTTGTGCGCTCACGGCCGGCGTTGAAGCACACCGTATTGGCGAAACCACCGCACCACGGCGTTTCGTCGTTTTGCGGCCATGAGTGATCCAGCGTCAGCATGTGCATGATGGCTGGGTGGTTCTCCAGGCCGGCTCGCTCTCGGATTCCGAGACGCATGTAGTCGGCCGCCACGTCGTATGCCGTGCGGTCCATCGTTCTTCCTTGGTCGAGTTATGCGATACCGCGGACGGCCTGCAATTCGGTGCGCTTCGTTTCGAAAATGACGTTGTCGGTGTTTCTGCGAATACTCCAGAAGCCGGCGAGAGTGTCGTTGCCGTTGCCGTCTGCTGTCTCGCGTCTAACGATGAACTCCTGATCAAAGTTCATGGGTAGCCATTGATTCGCGTTGGCACTGCCCGCTTCCAGTAACGCCGTATCGGAGGTTTCTAACAGGAGCTGGAACTGGTCACTTGTGCCGGTCCCTCTCCACGGAGTACCAGCACCGTAGCTCGACCCAAAGCCCTCTCGCGTGTAGAGGTTGCCGTCGGAGGACCACAAGATTGCGACTTCCGCGGTCGTGCCGTCGAGATCGAACAACTCGATACCGATGACCGGGAACAGGTTAGGAGCAAGCGCTGGTTCTCCAAGCACCTTCGTGACGGAGAAGACCTTGTCGTAGTTGACGCCCTGATAGGCAGCCCTGAGCGTGAACTGCGCCGCGGTGCCGGTCCAAGATGCACCGGTCAAGCTGTAGGCACCATTGGCGTCTACCGAACACGTCAACCCATCCACGGTGGCGGCACCTACAATCGAGTGCGTCGCCTGTCCGGTAACGTTCTGACCTCCATCGAAAACCTGATGCGTTCCTGTGCCGCCGGTCAGGCTGTATCCAGAGCCATCCGGATTGGCCTGGACGACGAATACGTCGTTCGTCAGCTGAGAACTGACAGCATCCGCGCCAACGATAGACGCCGACACGTCGTCAAAATGCCAGTTGCCAACGACAGCTGCGGATTCGCCAACATCCACGGCCGCCTCGACAGTATCGACGGGAACGGTTAGTTGCCCAGTAAGCTGCTGGTATCCCGGCACCGAAACTTGAGATGTTTGAATGACGACGCCGGGGCTTTGGACGCCGGCAGCGTCGTAGTAGCGCATTTGCAGCGCGATTGGTGCATCCGGAAGATCGCCCTCGTCCCTTGCCACCCAAGCAGTCGCTTGAACGATTTGTCCTGGCGACACAGCGAAGCGGTTTGAAATCGCGTTTGGCCCGCCCGCTCCTGGTGCCATCAGCCCGTGATAAATGCCGCTCCTCGGATTCGCCGTAGCCAGCTGAGGTATCGAATTCCAAGGCGCAAGGACTCCATTCTCGAATCCGCCATTGATGATCACTCCGGAAGACGTCGGAGGGTCAATACTGGACAGCGTCGGCGTGGACCACGTGACCGTAGTGGAAACACCAGACGATCCAGTGACGGCGAAAGTACCTGTACTGATGTATTGCGGCGTGCCGTCGGGTGCGAGCGGCGTAGCAGACCAGCCCGCCGGCGGCGTCAGCGTCTTCGTGTCGAAGTCGTAGCTGCCAGTGTTCGGCGTCGGCGTAGCGGGAATTGTGTCCGCTCTCCGATAGATGGAGACCTGAAGCACGGTCTGTGGTGGCCCCAGAGCGGCACCAATCGCTGTTGTCGTTTGCGTGGCCGGAAAGAACTCCGAAACCTGACCCGTTGTTAGGCTTCGATTCCGAGACCAATAAAAGGTCTCGGTGTCGGCGACTGGCGAATGCTCGTATTGGCCTGCCGTTGATGCCCCGATCACAACCGCGTCAGCGCGATTATCGGTGATCGATGCCAAGTACTCCGTTATCACTCCTGTTGGCGGCTGCGGACTGGACAGTACGTGCCCGGTTTGGGAGCTATTCGCGGTGACCGACAATGCGGTCGGCGCGGGTACAACGACATCCTCTGTCGGCGTTTGCTGGCCTGCCAAGCGCTGAATCCGCAGAATCGAGGCCGTCATGTTCAGCACGAGCGCGTCGTTGAACCCTGACCGAATGGCGGCGCCTGCTGGCCAGCCTACGGCGGATGACGCGCCAGCCACTCGAACAGGCTCCGTCCCCGCGTTTGGCATCGAACCGTGCGAACCGTTCAGGCGTTCGAGTGCGTTCGGCAGGCTCGCGGCCGAGCCGTCGATGACAAACAGTAAGCTGCCCGGCCCACCAGGTGCGCCGGATCCAGCCCGATACTCTTGGCCGTCGATCGTGGTCTGCTCGCCGAGCTGGCTGTCACCTCCCGAGAGATCGATTGACGCTGAAAGCCCAAACGCCGCGCCTCGGCAGATGATGGCCAGGCCCGCACCGGAGGCGCCTCCGCTGCCACCTCGCGCCAGCAATGTGCCACCTCCCACGGCGTTGGTGATTCGCCCTCCAATGCCACCGCTTGTGCCGCGCAAATCCGTTGGCAAGCCGATAAGACTGTTGCCCTCGACGGACAGATCAAGGAACGGGAAGCCGAAATGCTGCCCTACAGCGATTGGTGCGATCCGAGGCGAGAATATCTCTTCGATTCCGGCCCATTCCAGACCACCCCAACCCAATGTTGTGCCGATAAAACCCGGCGTGCCAGGGTTCTGGTTCGCCAGAATGCCGTCGTCTACCGCGCCAGAATTGCCTCGGCCGACGCCGTCTATATCACCGTTGCCCGTAAGGAATCCTCGAATACGCAACTGCACGTTGTCGTTCGGCGTTATTGTCGCGCCGTCCGCCAGCTCGAGGTCCCCGAGGTAGTAGTAGATAGCGCCAGCGTTGTTGAGGTCCGTATTCCCTGTGAGGTTGTATGTGCCTGGCTGGACGACACCTCCAACGATGTTGACCACCGTGGACAGCTCAGTCCCCTCACTCGAGTAGAATGCGTCGGGAAGCGCCACACCGGTGTCCGGGGGCAACACTGATGCGCGGCTCGTACTCCCGAACAGGTTGACCGATACGCGCCCCTGAAACTGATCGACGCCCACCCGCTGAATCTCGAAAGAGCGGTCTAGAGCGCCAGCTGGGCCCGTGTAGTCTCGAACATGTTCGAGGTTAACGCGCACAACGTCGCCAACCTCCAGCGCGTTGTATGCGTGAAGCAACTGTCCTGGCATTCGAAGCGGCGGTGACGCGTACCGATCGCGTATAGAGTCTGCCCGCTTCCGCAATTCGGCATCCGTATGCCGGGATCCGTGCAGCCCTTCCCAGGCCAGAGACTTGGTTTCTGCCTGCCCATGGACGTCGATCGACGCCTGATCAACGATAACCCGCTTCCGAGTAAACCGCTCCGCAATCGGATCCCAGTTCCAGTCGATTTCGAAGACGTTGATTAGGGACCGGTAGTCGTGCTCGAGCGCTCCGATCTGAATAAAGCTATTTGCGTCCAACGTCTCAACGTAGGGCGCATCATCCAAAATGTGGTTCATGCGCCGAAGGCCGAGGCTACCGTCGCTCAAGACGGGTGCGTACACACCTATAGGCTGACGAACCTGCTCCTCGAGGAATTGCTTGCCGTCTGTCTGCTCAAGTCCGGCGAAGCGAAGCGGCACAGTCGCGCTGTCGTCGGAAATGTTCCAGAGGTCCGGTCCGATCCCCTGAAACTGGCTAAGCGCAACCTTGGAGGTCGGGACTCCGAGGTGCCAGTGGGGAGGCAGTGTTGCAGCATCTCCAGAGAGAACGCCAGTCAGAATGGCGTAGTCTAGTTTCGGACCGGGCAGCTGAAGATAGATGAACTCCTTAACTTCCGGTTGCCGATCATCTTCAGCACCAGCTTCGACTACATGGGCTGCAGGTATGGTGTTGAATACGCCGCGCGTGCAGCCTGTGAAAGAATCCGGGGTTGTTCCGGTATAGCGAATGATTTCATCATCGAGCCGAAGGTATCCGACCGTCAGGTTTGGCGCGTCCCCGTAGCTTGGCCCGTGAAACACGGTCTGGAACCCTGTCGTGTCCTGAACCGGTATCGTGTCCGCGGTGGCAGATACAGACAGTCGAAGGGTCGTGACGATTGGATCGAATATCTCCTTCCTGGTAGCTCGCTGTATGTCCTCGCAGCCGATGCTATACACACCGTCATCGAAGGACGCCCGTCGAGCTTGCTGTGTAAACAGGACGGTCGTGTCGTTGTAGTCGTCCGTATATCCAAATCGCAGTTCGACGTCGCGCTCGTGTAGGTCCTGCAATTCGACTTGCAGCTGATTTCGTAGTGCAGCGCTGAACTCTTCGTCGATGTCGACAATCGAGTATGAGAGGTCACCGATCGTAGACCGTGCTTTGTCTGGAAAGATCTCCTGCGATACGCCCGACAAACCCCTCAAATGCCCAAGCAACGCAGTCCCAGGCACGTTGACCATATCCTTGCTGCTGGTCACGTAGATCGAGCCGACATCGAAGATGTGTCTGACGACGAGGCGAGGCCGCTTCGCAGCAGCCGTGTTGGCCGCGGCGAAATCAGGACTGTCAATTCGCATTAGGCTTCCCGGATGTTGAACGAGAACCGGAAGTAGTCGTCTCGCCCACCGTCGCCCTGCGGGGCTACGCGCTCTTCACTGTATGTGCCCACCATAATCATCGAGACCGGTGAGTCCGGACGCCCATCCGAGCCGAACTCGTCAAACTGAAACGCGTCGCCGCCCTCTATCGCGTCCAGAAAGTCTCTTATGGCTTCTCTCTCTGAGCCTTGGACGCCAGCCGTTGTCACCGCGCGGCCGATCTGCTCGCTCCAGACAAGCGTTTCGGCTCGACCACCTCTTGCGCGGTTTTGTGTTTTGTCGACGTGTTTGCGAGGGTCGATTGCCCTGCAACGCAGATTCAACGTTACCTGCCCGCCGGCCGAAACTGATGTATAGGTCACTGCGGTCATTGTCGACCTTCTCTAATCACTGCCGCCTGCCGGCTGGTTCCAGAAAAGAGAACGACATCGCGATCGGTCAAGCCTCGAACGATTTCGCCAATATGATCGCCAGTTTCCCGCGTGTTCAGCACCGGGCCGTGAAAGTGAATTTCCACCGCTGGCTCCTGTGGGCCCGTACCCTGCGGTGGCCGTGTGAAGCCTTCGCTGAAGACCGGGTTCGTGGGAGTACCCAGGGGCGCACCGGTCGAGCCTTCGCCTACAAGCGATGCCTGCGCGATGCCGAGGGCCGCAGTGGCAGCCGCCAGTCCGTACCCCCATGCCGTGATTCGCGCTGCCATTGGCGGGCCCGCGATCGGGCCTAGTTCGGCTACGGCGCGCACTGCGGCCGCGTTGGTGTTGATGATGATCCTCGCAACGGCGAAGCCCTTTTCGACCAAGATCGCCGCTCGCGCGAGTGATTCAGACTGTGCCCCGAGCTGCTGCAGTAGTCCGATTGCCGTATCAACCGCCTGAGATCGAAACCCAGCGAGTACTGCCTGATGCCTCTTTTCCAGCTTCTCCTGCTGCTGTATACGACGCTGCTCGATCGCGAGGACGCGGTTCGCTGCATCTTGAGCATTAGCGACGCGAAGCTCGGTCCGCTCCTGCTCAGATATCAATTCCCGCTCGAACGCCTCGGCGATTATCGCCTCCCGCTCTACGTAAACTTGCCGGATAGACTCGACTTCCGTCTGAAAAGCGCTTTGGACCGCAGAGAGACGCTTTGCCAGCTGCTCGCGCTCGCGTTCGCCAAACAGCGATTGCTCGTTACCAGAACCGTCCGGGTCACCGGGAGCGCCAGACTCCGCGAGGGAGCGGCGAGCCGACTCGATCGCCGCCGCTTGCGAGGCCCTGAATTGCGCGACGACCTCCTCGCCGGTCTTGAACTTGCCAACAAGCTCATCGATTTGCCGGCCGGTTTCGTCTATCTGCCCCCGAATCCTATCGACACGCTCTGTCGACTGGTCAGGCAAGGCGGCGATTGCTTTGTTTATTTCCGCGGCCGCGCCGGGCGCACCGAAGCCGACAGCAAGGCCGCCAGCGAGTTTGGGGGCGCCTGTCTCGAGCGATTCGCGAATTCGAAGCAACGCGAGTTGTGCGCCCTTAAACGCCAACTGAATGCCTCTGACCGAATTGATGGCAAAGTTGGCGCCAATGACAATCGCTTCCATCGCAGCGTTTACTTCCGACCGGAAGCCGTTAGCTTCTACTGCGGCGTCTGCGAAGCCCGTAGCAAAATCCTTGGCGAGAGCGGAAGCGGCAATAGCGACAGTAGTGCCTATCCCCTGAATCGCGGTCTTCGCGCGCTCGGCCGCATCCTTGGCCTGCTCGATACGACGAGCGTCCAGCCTGCTGATAGCCACCCCAAACGCTTTCGCCTCGGCCTCTGTCTTCGAGAATCCGTCCTCCATCGCGTCCAGAGTACGGATAATATCGACGCCCTCGGCGTCGAAGAGCTTGAAGCCGAGCCGGACGCGATCTGCTTGCAGATCAACCGTCTGCATCGCAGCCGCAACCGCCTCGAACTGCTTATCGAGCGGCAAGCGAACAAGATCCGCGGCATCAAGACCAAGCTCCTTTATTGCTGCTTGCGCCTCCCCTGTTCCCTTTGCAGCCTCGGCAATTCTCCGCGTCATGCGCTGAAGGCCGATCGTCAGCTTGCGATTTTCTACGCCCGTAAGCCGCCCTTGAAGTTGGAGCGCTGCCAGCTTCTCCGTGGCGATATCTAGCTTGTCCGACTGTTTGGCCAGGGCATCAGCTGAGTTCGCAGCGCTTACTGCCAGAGCGGTTAGCCCCGTCGCGGCGACACCAGTTCCTACGGCGAAGGTTCCGAGTGCTACCTTCGCCGACGACTGGAGGCTGCCGAGAAAGGTCTTCGCTTCACGTTCTGCCTTCGCGAAATCCGTTGCGGCAGTGATAAGAAACTTGGCTCTTGGATCAGGCAACCTCGTCTCCCTCTGTCCTGCGGCCGGCAGCCATCAAAATCTGAATCTGCTCTGCCTTGGTTTGCGCGCGCTCGTCTTGTCGACGAGCTGGCTTCGGATAAAAGTCTGAAGGCTTCACCTTTGCTCCATGGGCACGGGCTACGGTGCTTGCGATGACCCCGGCGCGATAGTTCTCTACCTCAAAGCCAAACGGCTCCAGGTTCGTGAACGCCCTGAGCCACGTGAACTCCCTCGACGTTATCGAGCACGCAAGCTCGCGCGGCGTTCGCCCCAAGGCAAACGCGATTTGAAACCAGGCACGAAGCTCGGCACTCGACGCTATTTTTTTTCCGGGTCTTCCTCTTCGCTCGGCTGAATACCGGAGATTTCGACGATCTGTTCGTATAGCCGCTCGATCACCTGGGGGCTCTTCTTCGCGAGGAGGCTCCGCTCTTCAAACTCGAACACCCGCTCTCCTGACTTGTCCCGAAGCGACTCGCACACGTACGCCTCGGCTATGCACTTATTGTCGGAGTCGGGGCCGGTAGCAGTGGCGAGCTGCGCGATCCTGAACCGCGACTCACCGTCCAGGGGGCGAAGCTGCCCCTCGACGCCCCACTCCGGAATCTTCACGGGAACAGGAGTCATGTCTTCGGCGGCGAGAATCTTCTCTTTCAAACTCATAGGACTACCCTTTTTATGGATACGTAATGGTTACCTGGCCATTGATGCGAAGTGTGATCGTTGCGTCGACCGGGGAATTCGGGTCGGTATTGAAGTTCACTCCGAATACCTCGGCCTGAAAGTCGACGATCGTCCCGTCCGGCCACTCGATCTGCCAGTTCCGCCGCGAGTTGGCAGTGTTCGAGTTGATGTCGGCTATGACTTCCTGATGGCGGTTTGCCGGCTGGGCCGCCGTTCCGGGTGTGAAACTCAACGGAAACTCGACATTTCCCGGGTCGCGCAGTCCTGAGAGGTACTCGTTGAACCCACCAACGGAGTCGAGAGTGTTGTCTTCGACTTCGGCTTTCTGAATGTTCGGCCCGCCGATGCTCCTGACCCGACCGACGACATCGAATACGTCCGTACCTGGCGTCGGAATAGGGTTTGTGCCTTGACCGCGCCTCATGATCGTTCCAACGCCTGTGAATGACATTTTGCAATGCTCCTGCTGTTCGCTACGATTAGCCCAAACGGTAAGTAGGTAGGGCCATGAGATATCTTGCTACTGCGCTTTTCTTGGTCGGCTGCGCGCCGGTTGCTACAAGTCTTCCTTTTGAGGAATACATGGCGCCCGATGGCACTCGAACGTGGATGATCGAGATAGACAAAGAGACGTCAAAATTTCACGCCCCCAAAACCGACGAGCAGCTGATTTCTGAACAGATGGCCTGGAGCCGTCTGTGCGAAAGCGGATACCGAATAGACCGATCGGAAATGAGCGATGACGGTAACGTGTATTTTGGCACCTGCCTCTAAACGACTGCCGCAGCCGCCGCGACGGTAGCGGTCAAAGGCTGCAGCCTAAGAATGCTCGTCGACTCCGCCCAGCCGAGGTACGTGGCAAAGTTTCCGGGCTCAATGTCGTCAACCGGCGCGATCGCACCAGCCGCTGAAAGCACGTAGTGCTTGCCAACCTCTAGGGTTGCACCGAGGTTGATCCGGCCTTTGCTCTGATACTTGATCGGTTGACCGGCACCAACGTTCTGCAGCGCTATTCCAATCGCACGGGCCAGCTCCACTGTCGCGTCGCTTGCGAGGATCGCTGTAGCATCAGTATCCAGCGTGAGAACCTGCCCAGCTGTAAGTGCTACGCCTGATGTTTTCTCACCCAGGCTCGCACCACCTTCAGATCGCACGTTGGCTGGGGTTATGACTAAGTCGACCATTGGGCGGTCTCCCTCTATTGAGAAGGCCCGTCGCCGGGCATTTCGTATCGAACACCCCACGGTGAGGTCAGCTCCCCAAACAAGATGTCCCCCTCGGTGTTCACATCGGGAGGATTTGCGCCGCCGTAGTGCGTGCTGGTTACGAATGGTAGGAGGTAACGCTGTCTCCTGATTGCGATGTGCGCAATTGTCCGCAAGCCCAACAGCTTTACTCGAAGCTCCTTCTCGTCGGTCGCCTTCGCTGCGCCAGTAACATTGACCGTCAGAACGCTTTCTATCGTGCCGTCGAGCAGGATAGCGCCCTCGCCGTCTGACAGCGGCTCGTCATCTCCAAAGTCGACTGAGATCGCCTCTAGCTCCAGCTCGGAAAGTGAGTCGCGTCTATGCACATGGACACTGACGCCCGAAGGCGCCACGGCGCGAATGGCCTCCGCAACAGCCTCAATGATTTCATTCGCGGGATGCTGAAAGTCTTCGAGATTCATTTCCGAAGCCTAATGATCAGAAATCCGCTGCTCTTGCTAGGCTCTAACCGCCGCACGTAGAAGTCTTCTTCCGTACCGACTCGTTTGAGACGACTGTTTACAACAAGCGCATGCGTCTCCTTGTCCGATATCCTGCACTCAAGCCACGTGATTTCACCCTCGACGGGAATCCCCGACAGCTCCGGGTCATTGAACTCGCCCTCGAATAGCGCCCACAGCTCAAACGGTTGGCCGGTGTCGAACTGTTCCGCGCCGACGTCCTTCAGCATGGCCAGGCGATCGTCGTCGTCGAACATCAGCGAGTTTTCTTGGTCGGCGCCCGCTTCGGTTTTTGCTGCTTCGCGACGAGTTTCTCAAGCGCTTCTACCCGGCGCTTGAGTTCCGTCACCTGGCGCTGAAGATCACCGATCACGAGCCGGTGCCGATACCGGGCAGCAGCAGCAACTCAGCTTCCGTATCGGCAGTGAGGGCCGCTCGAGCTGCGACGCCCGCGGACTCAACGTCGCCGGCCGCCGGCGTAATGCCTGTCGTGAACCCGGGCGCGGAAGCATCCCAGTCAACCTTCTCGCCCTGCGCCCAAGCCACGCCAGCGACCTTGGGGACCTTGTGGACGCCGGTAATCGACACAGAGCCACTTTCGCCGTCCGGAATGTCGACCAGGGCAATGCCCACCAGGTCGCCCATGACAACCGGTGAACCGGCGCTGATCGCCGCTCCCGACGAGTTGGCGTGCTCCAGGACCTGACCTGGCTGAACGAAAGTACCTGACATCTTCGTTTCCTCTGTTAGTTGGGGGTTGCCGTGATCCCGGGATCAAGCGCCGGCGTTTGTGTTTGCTCCGCGGTGGTCGGTAGCGCCGACGCCATAGTCGTGCCGAACCCGCCAGCGAACCCCATCGAAGTCGAAGCCTTCTTCCGCTTCGATGACCGGCGACTCTTCGCCTTCGAGGAATACAACCTCGAATACCGGCGCTATGGCCGGATCTGCGAACAAGTAATGGCGAGTGCCGGTGAGGCGCGGAGTGTCTACGACAACGCTGCAGAGGTCGCGAACCGTGTTCGGCTTCATGAACTTGCCAGAGCCGCCGGCGGTCTCGGCGTCGAAGTCGAATTCAGAGTTGATGACCGTCCTGGCCGCGGCACCCAGGCCGATGGGGCCCACCCAAACATCCGGGCGGAGGTTCAGAAAGTCCTGGTCGTTCGGATCCCTCTGCTGTGCCATCGACACGCGACCGGCCTCGAGACTCGTAACGGTGGGACCGGCCGCCGGCGTGACAATGTTGTTGTGGGTCGCATCGAAGAGACGGTTGCCGTCGCTCATGGTCGGGCCGAGTCCATCGGCGCCAAAGAGAGCGAACACGTCGATTTCGATGGACCTCGCAGCGGCGCGGCCGAGCATCACGGTAAGCCTGCTGAATCCGTCCACGTCATCGTTGACGATCGCCGGCCGGGTCAGGCCGATGACGTTACCGAAGGTTCCCGCCTGGATGCTCTCTTTCTCCGCATCGGGGAAGTGGAGGCTCTTGAACTCGCCGGTCTCGAGCAGCTTATCCAGACGAGCCAGCTGGCCGAGACGCAGCCTCGGATGCGCCCGGAAATCCTGCACGGAACCGGTTGTCGCGATCGCACGCCACTGATCCGGTGCGGTCTCGTAGGCCGCCTGCAACATCTTATGCAGAACGTTCTCCAGCAGAATCGGGAAGTCGCTTCGGGTGCCCAAACCGGCCTCTGCACGCGGCGCCAGCGCGCGTTTCGCGATTTCGTAGGGCGACATTCCGCGGCAGCTCATTCCTTCGCGCTCAAGCACGTCGCGGGCGATGTCGATTAGCCGGAGACCGCGGAAATTGCCGGGATCGAGCCGTACCGCTGTGTTCTCGACGGTCTTGAGGTGCGATTCCACCATGCGGCGCTGACCCGCCTTGATGATGAGCCACTGCGCCATGCCGTCGAGCCACTTGTCGCGATCATCGGCGCCGATCGTCACGCTACCGTTTATGCCGCTGACCTGCGGCTGGTTCTTCGGATCCGAGAGCCAGCTAATCATGCGGGCGTTTGCGTCATCGACGTCCACGCTTTCCTCGGAAATCTCAGCGACAACGCTATCGGGAATGCCGAGTTTCTTCGCGCGAGCCTTGATCTGACGCCGCGCTTTCGCCTGAGCCGCCAGCGCTTCACTGACTGCCTTCGCCACGTCGCCGTTCGCGGCCGCGCTTGTGGAGCGCCTACGCGCAGGGCCGGGATTGCTCGGCTTCTCGATTGTCACGCCGTCTTTCTTTGCGGCGTCAATCAGAGAATCGACGTCAATGTCGAGAACTTCGGCGAGTGCCTGCAGCTGCTCGCTATCGGGCGCGTCGCCCTCGCCACCGGCAAGCGCAGTCAACTCGTCCGGGTCGGTTTTGGTTGCGTCGGCGACCTCCTGGAGAACGTCCTTCTCGGAAGTGTCGTCGTCTACCATCGCGCGAACGGCGGCCATGAGCGCCGCGGCAAGGTGCTTCAGTTTCATCTTTCGCTCTCCTGATTTCCGGCGACCAGACTTTTTCTTCCGGTGGCCTTTAACGATTCGTTTCGCCAACGCAGCGGCCGGCAGGTTGGGAAGTTCTGCGTTTGCGGGAGACAGAACCTCGTCAATGAACCCCGCGTTAAGCGCTTCCCGTGCATTCAGATACGTGCCCTCACCGCCGTCCCTGCTCATCATCGTCCGGATCTCATCCTCGGGGATTCCGGACTTTCTTGAGTAGATGCCGGCGAGGCTCTCGCCATGTTTCTCCAGCATGTCTGCGGCTGCTCGGAGCTGGTCCGCATTGCCTTCCGTGCCTACCCAGGGGTCGTGAAGCATGAACAGTGCGTCCTCGGCCATACTCACCTTGTCGCCCGCCATCGCGATGCACGAAGCCATTGACGCCGCCACACCGGTAATCTCGACCTCGACCTTCGCGCTGTGCGATCGCAGTGCGTGGTACATCGTCAGGCCATGTGCGACGTGGCCGCCGAGGCTGTTGACGACCACCCGAATGGTCTTGGCATCCTGGAAAGTGTCGATGCGATTCAGTACCGCCTCATCGGTCAGACCTCCCTCGCCGATAACTCCAAAGAGCTGCAGTGTGTTTTCAGCCTGCGACTTCGCGGCCTTTCGGTCGAGACGTTTGGCGAAGATTGGCGCAAAAGCGGACGTATCCCACCAGGTCTGCAGTTCTGGCTCGGCCGCCACCAAGCCCCAGCCTTCGCAGTGTCTGCGGATCGGACTCGTCCGACGATTGGCGAGCCGGTATACCTGCCACTGTGAAACCGGCTTGCCAATAATTCGGGACAGTGCACCGGCAATCGCCTTCGCGCCGACAAAATCAGTCATCGAATTGCGCCTCTCTTGGTGGATCATCGGAGGAGAAGCTGAGTTCGATGCCACGCTCCGCGAGCATGGTCCGCTCCTCCTGAAGTTCGTCGAGGTGTTCCTCGAAGTCGCGCCCGAGGTCTTCTGCCACCATTCGGGTAAGCGTCTTCTGGCCCGACTCGAGCTGCTTGACCTTGGCCGGCACCTCGCGGTCGGGTGAGATCATCTGCCGTGACGGCGGGTTGTGTCTGACGCGCACATCAGTCGTGTCGACGCCCGTGAGTTCGGCCGCGTCGAGGAACCACTGCATCATCACGCCGAAGCCCTGGGGTATGAATGTCAGCCAGCGCCAGCGATCGATATTGCGCTGGAATTCGATCCAGCCCATTTTCCCCGACGAGAAGTTGACGTCCTCGAGGTCTCCGGTCAGGGCTTCGTAGCTGATACCGAACCCGGCCGCGAACGACCGCAACGATGTCTTCGCAAAATCCTTGTAGTCGGTAACTTGTGGCGGCGACGCGAAGCTGACCTCGGAGCCCGGGTTCAGCCGCATCATCATTCCGGGTTCCACTTTTTCCGGTGCGTCGACCTTTAGCTCGTCGCCGCCCAGCTCGTCGGAATAGAACACCGCGAAACAAGCCGCGACCTTCTGCCGGAACAGTTGCGCCTGCTCGTAATCCGCATAGTCGGCCAGGCCGAGCATCACGGGCGCCAGCCACGGTATCCCGCGGATCTGCCCGGGCCGATCGATGCGATAGATGTGTGCCACGTTCTCCGCGAGAACACGCTGGCTCTGAAAGCGCGTGACACTCGCGGAGCGCCCGGTGCCTGGATGCTCGGGATAGATCCAGTACGCGACTCTTCGCCCATCGCCGTCGTACTCGATACCCTGGCTGATTCGACTGCCGTCGGACCTCGGTATTGTGTCGCGAGTTGAATCGAGGTAATCGGGTTCGAGAACCTGGAATCGCAGCGGGAACCCGACGCTCTTGAAGCGACGAACGACCAGGCATTCGCCGCTTTCAACCACTGTATTCGTGATGAGGCCCTGTAGCCCTGCGTAGTTGAGCTGCCCGAAGTAGTCGATCTTCGGCGACTCGAGTACGTCCTTCGCCAACTCCTGCAGCTCTTTCGCGGTTTCCTTGCCGCGTTTGAATCTTGGAACAATGCCGGTGCCGATGACGTTCGAGACTATGGCCTCTACGCCGCGCTTTGCGTGCGGATTGTTTCGAACGAGATCGCGAGAGCCTGCTCGAAGTGCCGGCAACGTGCGAGCCGATACTGTCTCAGCTGAAGCCGCAGAACGCCTGATACTCGAGCCCCGGCGCCCAAGGTCTGCACCGTCGTAGAAGGCCATAGCCTGCTCGAGCGCCTTGATGCGCGCTCGCGCCTGCGAGCGCTTCGCGCCGCGCTGCGGTGCGACGTACTCGATAACTCGATCGAGAACGTTCAATTCTGTACGCCCTTGCTGAACCAAGACAGCAGACGCGACCGACCAGATGCGCCACTTAGCTGCCTACGAACGAACTCTCTGGCCTTTATCAAGTCCTCCAGAGAACGGTACGTCCGAGATCGACCCGATATTGTCGCGGTCAGTGTTTGGTTCGCGATTGCCTTGTCCAGGGCATCCAGATCCGCTTGCGTGTATACGCTCACCAATAGCTCCTCTTCCGACCCCGAGTCCTCGTCGACGGCGTGTCCATCCAAGACGGGTTTTGTCCGCGTTGCGGCGGCTCCGCCATCGCAACAGCGTCCTGCTCGTCCGGTTCTGCCGCCCATGACGGCGGGTTGTCCCAATCGATCCGCTCGGCTCGCAAAATGATGCAAGCCGCCCTGTTGTACGTGTGCAGATCCGGCGCCTCGTTGGGTTTCTTGTTCGGGTTCTCCCAACCCTTTGGGGTCCGTACCTCGACGGTCATCTCTTCGAAATAGCCATCGTCGATCCACTTGCCGATATGGACGTAACCTGGCCCCGGGGCGGCCCTCGCAAGGTCGCCAATGATGCCGTCCTTAATGACGTTGACGTTGAGCAGCCAAACCGGCACGTCGCCGCGGCCGGCCTTCCGATCCTTGCGATTCGTCGCGTCAGGGAACGTTTGCTTGACGCGCGGTGCATTGAGGTTCCCGGTGCCCTTCACCAACCGGAAGCGGTGGCGGAAGCCCCTGCGTTTGCACCAGCGCCAGAATTCGTATGCCTTCTCGGTAACGCCTTCCTTGCCGCCGGAGTCGCACAGCGTGATCCTGGGCTTCATCTCCGTTCCGCCGGCGGTCACGTAGGTCCGTTCTACGACCTCCTCGATTAGAACTTCCCAGTCTTCGACGTATGACGCCGGGTCGATGGTCGCAAACCTCTCGCCCTCTGGTCGCTTGCTGGCCGTGATCTTGAATCGATCCACAATCCACGACTCAAGCCCGATGCCCCACCCCATGATGTGGACCACGAACCCGTAGGACTGGACGTCGATCGCAGCCGTAAGAAACCGGACGCCCTGGGGTATGAGGCCGCGCGGCCAATCCTCGACTCGCTGCACAAGGTCCTCCGCGCTCCGTTTCTTGGTCACCGAGCGCGGCAGGTACGGTGCGCCCTGGTCGGTGTTCGTCGTTCGGCGTAGTGGGCCCTCGTCGCCCGTCTGCGCGTAGGCCAGAACCGCCTGCAGGTATACGTGAACGATGCTCGGCCATACCTGGTACGCGGCCGCGACACCCCCAAGCCAGTAGCTTGCGATCTGAGTCCGCCGGCGCTCGCCCTCTGTCCGGCAATCGACAATCTGTTCCCCTTCGTGCAACCAGGTGGCCCCGAGGATGCGATCGCCCTTTGTCACCATGCGGTTCATGTCCGAACGTTGCTCGGGCGTGTGCAGTCCGCCGCAGTGAGGACACGCAACCTTCGCCCAATCGGTGGCGAGCGACATCAGGTCGTGCTGCTTTACGGCCTCGGTGAGTTCGTCGAACTCGGGCATAGCGAAGCAGTCGAGGCCCGGTTTCGCTTCGAAATGCTGTCCGCACCCCTTGTGCTGACAGCGCCAATACCACCGAGCCCGAGTCCCAGCGTTGTAGATTGACAAAATTCCAAGAACGGGCGGCGCCTCGTGAGGCAATCTCGCTCGCCACTCTGGATCCACCTGGTCGAAACCTGGCGAGCTTTCGGCAAGGCACTTGCCCCGGCTCATGTACGTTTCGACGCGCTTGATCGCCTGCCCCCACATGGGACCTTCGCCGTCAACGTTGTTGACGTTTTCGGGCCGGTCGTAGTCTGTGAGCAGCACGTACTGCAGGGTCTTGGCCGACAGCTGACTGACCGCCGGCCAACCGAGTTTCAGGGCGATCCCTGAGCGGAAAAACTTGTCGAATGTGTTGTCGTCCCGCGCTCGGGGGCTCATCCGGCTTTCCAGTTCCGGGCTGTGCCGAATGGCGCGGTCCAGGTCCATTCTCGAGAAATCGCGAGCCGCGTCCTTCGTCATTTGAACGATGAGCGTATCGCCGGGCGCGCACGTCGCGATGTACGTCACGCCGCCGAGTATCAGGCTCATGGTCTTGCCGGTCCGCGCGGGACCGACGAACACGATCCCCTGATACCGGCGGCCGGCCAGATGATCGAGGGGCTCGGTGCAGTACGGTGTCAGATCAGGGCTCCACGGACCCTTCTCCGTCCTCAAACCCTCGCGAACCGCGTCCGTCGGCCGCGTTCTCCGCGGCGGCCGGATGATTTCGGCAGTCGAAAGAGTTACTTCATGCGCTGGCTTGAGCGGCGCTATCAGCATCGATCATTTCTTCGTAGAGCGCAGAGCGAATTTCGTCGACGTGTTCCTCGACCTTCATGGCCTGCTGCGGCGAAAGCCCGACATCCCGCTCGAGGACGTCGGGTAGTGTGTCGAGCCCTTGGGCGACGATCTTGAGAATGCGTCCCTGCTCCTGTTCAACCTCGATGCTCGACAACAGCTCGCCGCGCTCGACCTGGAGACTGAGCTTTTCCCGCTCTGCCTGGTAGTGCGCCTTCCGCTCGAACGGCTTGAGTTTGTCTGGATCCCCTTGGCCTCCCTGCCCCTGGTACAACACCGGCAGCAGGTCCTTGAGGAAGTACCGCGGGTTGCCGCCGATCATCCTCGCCGGCTCGACCTTGGCGTCGGCGATCGCCTTGCGAATCGTCTGCCTGTGAAACCCCGTATCCCGAGAAAGCTGGCTGATCGACACCTCGGTCAGTAACTGCGTTGCTTTCTTGGCCATAGCGAATTGACCTGGTGGTGGACATCAGGGCCCCGAAAAATTGTCAAAAACCGCGCGCTTGCGCGCCCGTGGTAGGGGCCCCTTCAGGAAGGACCCGCGCTTCTATTGCTGCTGCATCGCCGCGCCTGTAAAATCGTCGGTCACAGGGCATGCGCCGGGTGTCCTGGCTCGAGGCGGCGAATCGCGATAGTCGCTTACGACGGCAGAAGCCGGTTGCAGACAGAGCACCGTGCGACGGTATGGCGGCGGTCGGCAGCGGTTCCGGCGGAGCTATTCCTAGCAGCACTCAAGACGCTCGCGCCCTCGCCTCCGCCTTACGCAGCTCGAAGCCGATCTCCTCTCTGAACCGCTTGGTCCATGTGGTGCGCGCAGTCTTCAACATGGCCGCCTGGACCTGCCGCTGCACGAACACGCTGGGGAAACCCGGCACGGGCGGCCACTTCTCGATCGGTAGCCGCTTGCTCCCGGTCCGCACGAACACGCTGCCCTTGGCAAAGCCGAGGTTGCGGAATGACTTGTTGCCGTACTTGCGCAGCGCGATCCGCGGGGACGACTTGCCGATCTTCACGGTCACGCCTTTGCGCGTTTGGTTGGCCCGGAACTCACGGATCGATATTGGCCTGCCGCTCGCTGTGATCGTGGCGATCAATCGCGTTGACCTGGCTCGGGATAGGCCCAGCTGCCGCTTGATCCTCGATATCCGCAGGTTGCGCTTCTGCTGGATTTCCCGTGCCGATTCAGCCTTGACGGCCCTGGCCGTCTTGTTGATCGCTCGAGCGGTTGCCCGCTTCGCAGCAGGGCCGAGCGTTTTCAGTAGTCTCTCGGCCTCGCGGAAGTCAGCCTTGATGTTGAAGCGGACTCTCATCTGACGTCCACGGTGAACAGGCCTATTAGCAGCTGACCGGCGCTCGCTACTGTGAGTCTCCCTTGATACTTGGTGCCGGGAATGCCGTCGCTATTGAGGACAATCTCAACACGACTACCTGTCGCGTCGCCATCCGCAATGCTGGGCGCACCTGTGGTCAGTGACCCTGCGGGTGCGAGCGTCAACTGCGGCGCAGATATGGCGTCAATCCCGTTTGCACCGGCCGGCTCCGCGACCCAAGTCAGATCGCCATCCTTTACGGATTCTCCCCGAGCCCTCGGCCAATGTGGCTCGCAGTGACCCGACTGTCCTTGCCCTGTACTGCGATAGGAAAACCCGGTCGGTCGAACCGGCCGCACGTACGAGTCTGCGCCGTACTGCCGGCCACGTTCCCAGTAGCGGGCAATTACCTCAAACCACTCGAGCTTGATCAGTCGCGTGGATTCCGCATTCTTGGCGAACTCCCCAAACTGAATCGGGGTAGACATCGGCTACGCTACCGACTCCACCGCACGCCCGCTTTCGGTCAGCGTGAGGGTCCGATCCGGCTTCACGAACTTCGCGCGCTGGTCTTCCGACATGGCTTTCCACTTCTCGTAGTGGGCCCTCGCGTCCTCGTCCGCGGGAACCGCAAACTCGGCCTCCACGTAAGCCGCGGCCTCTGCAATGCCCCAGTCGTGCACGCTGTCTCTCGAGTGTGTGAGACGGACGTTGCCTTGCTCGTCCAGAACGTCGATATCGTGTGTCAGTCGGATTCTCATCGCTTTAGCTCAAGGTCGTTGAAAGGGTCAGCGTCCAACTCTGACCGTTGGCCTTTGTTCCCTGCGCGCTGACGAGTCGGTTCAGGTTGTCGCCAGCATCAGACGCCGCATTCGCAACCGTGAATTCGTTCCACGCGAAGTTGCCGGTACTCCCGTCAAACACCGATCGCCAGTCGACGGTCTGGTTGGTTCTTTGCGGGTAGCTGGCCTCCATTCCAACGTACGCTTCGTTCACCGTCGCAATAAGACCGGTATCCGAAGCAGCCGCAGCGGTGTTGTTATCACCGACACCGATGCGGGAGTTGGCGTTGTTGAAGGCTGTTGCCGCGGCACCGATCACCAGATCCCACATCTCAGCGATGCCTTCGTTCAGCAACAGATTGCCGTCGAAACACACCGTCTCGTACGGTGCTGCACCTTCCAGCCAGGCAAGGTCGGATTCGCGTTTGTCGATGCGCCAGCGAGGAGACCAGAGCGCCCGCTCCACAAGCCTCAATCGTGGATCAGGGACCAGAATTCCCGGACCTACTTTCAGCACGCGCCCAGTCGCGCGTCCCGCGACTCGCAAGAGCTGCGCGATCAATGCTTGCATGAATCTCTCCTAGTTGAGTTTTTTCGGTCGCAGTATCGTGCTGACTGGCATTGCCCGCAGGACGTTTGATTCCCGTCTCGCGCGAAGAATCACAGCGAGTTCGCGAACGATGCCCGCCACGCTCGCACTATCCAGGCCAGTGCCCGCATCGTCGACCTGCAGTACTGCAGAGATGAGCGCTTGTTCTAGAGCTGTAGCGGTTTCGAAGACGGAAAGGTCGGCTCTGATTGAGACCGACTCTGACCCTGTCCCCGAGTCAGCTACGGATACATCAAGGCCAACAACCGCCGTGTCGTCGCCAACCCCCGCGTCAGCGATCGAGAACTGGACGTCAACACCAACCGCGTCGAGACCCGACCCGGTATCCGCCAGCGCAATGAAATTGCCCGTGATGACGTCAATCGCGTCGACGCCGGCACCAACTTCAGCAAGCGCGAGATCAATTGTCAGGGCCAATGCTTCGGCGCCTGAGCCGGAATCACTCAGTGGGACAATCGCGTTGATAGATACCGAGTCGGCACCAATACCGCTGTCAGCAAGATCCTGCGCCAGCGAAACCATGACAGCATCCGCACCGGAGCCGCCGTCCCCTAGCGCCACAGCGATCGCCGCTGCCAGAGTATCCAGCCCGCCACCCGAGTCGATCAGCCCTACCGTTGCCGAGACCGTCAACGAATCAGACCCGGTTCCAGAATCCGCAACATCTCGATTCGTGGTGACCGGGAAGATCGGAACAATGCTGCTGTCCAGCCCATACGGGATGAGCGGTACGTTTGCCCCGGTCACGTCATCGATATTCAGGAACAGCCCTGAACCGTTGGTAGCGACATTGCCGTTTCCCGAGTAGTCCAGGAAATCGCCAGTGTTTGCGCCGTTCGTCGTGTCCTGGGCGCTCCAGCACGGCCACCATGCCCAAAGGTTCTCGTAGCGAACCGGCCGCATCATCTGCGACTCGAGGAGCAGCTCGGCCTGAGTGAGCGGCACGTTCCAGACCTTGTGCAGACCGTGGTCGCCCGAAAACATCTCATCGAACGTCGATATACAGATGTTGAAATCGGGCGAAGTACCAACTCCCGCCGGGATTGCAGCGGAAGCTGTCAGTGCCGTATCACCTTCCTCGCGGAAGAAAGCCTGAATATTCCCTGTGGCGTCATCCCTGACTAACGCCAGGAAGAACCATTGATCGTCCGTCGCCTGTGCCCAGTTGATGACCGTGGCGGCCGAATTGTAGAGGTCAAGCTGGTAGTTCGTTCCGGATCCGGACCAAACTCCAAACCACTCACTCGACGGCGCGCCGTAGTTGATAAGACCGGCGTAGCCACCGTCGGAGACCTGCTTGAACCACCCGCAAGCCGTGAACGAGGCTCCTGGAATGCCCGACCGGCGTATGAACCCGTTGTTGCCCGGGCCGACCTCGACGGTCATGCCGCATCATCCCACCAGAAACGCATGAGTTGAGCATCGTCGAGCATGTTGTCTGCGGCATCACCTCTGTCACGGAAAATACGAACCCGAAACATATCGAATGCGGCCATGTCGTCCGCCTGTGGCACGCTGAACGTGATCTGCGCCACCGTTTGATCGCCGGCGGTCGGGGGCGCTGTATCTGTGACTGTCTGTGCGGCGGCGAAGCTGCTGACGGCACTAGTGTCGATGCCGTCCTCGGCGGACAGTGCTTCCACCCGGGCTGCCCAGACAACGTCACCTGTCGTTACAGCAGGAGCGCGCCAGCGAAGGTTCAGTGTTTGCGTGCCGGCTGTCCAACCGTCCGGGACTTCGAAGACCCAGTCGGCATTTTCGACAACCAACCTGCTATATGCAGCGAAATAATGGCCTGTAACAGGATCCCGGCTGATGTTCGGTGGCGGGTTGACCGGGTCGAGGTTCTTCGGCCCGCCTTGGGCGATCATGGTCATGATCTAAACCGCCGACAGAACCAGCAACAGATCCAGTTCAGCCAACCACTTCTTCGACAACACCGGCAGGTTCGGGGGCTGTCACGTCCAAGACGAAAGGGCCGGATTCGCTCCCTGCCGACAGGTTACCGGCCTCGTCGTAGGCTACGGCCATGAACCAGTACTGGCCGTCCTCGAGGCCGAGATCAGCGATGTCGTACTCTGTCGCCGGGCCCACGTCGACATACGATTCCGACTCGTAGTCCGAGATGTCAAAGTCAGTCGAGTAGTACAGACGATAGCCTGCTACGTCCGGCGAAGGGCTCGCGGCCCAGCGAAGCGTTTTCGGTTGCAGTCTTCCTGTCAGTGGCATGTCACAGCTCCGGGGCGCCAGTATGGCTAGGATTAAGTTTGAGGAAGGAGTCCATGAGCTGCAGCGCTCATCGCTAGGCCCATCACCGTCGTTGCATGACCGCACCCGGCCGTCGTAAAGGCCGGTTCGCGGTATTGTGGCAACGAATACGATCTGGCCGTTGACGATCGGTGCTGTGTAACGCGCAATCGGTGATCCCGTAACGCGCTCGGTTATCTCCAGTTCCATGAAGTCGCCCGGATTTGACGAGCCGGCTGTGGCTGTCCATGTGAAGTCTTCACCGGAGTACTTCACTCTCAACGGTTGATCGATCACATCACCGGACGCTAGCCCAAGCAGTACGAGCAATAACGTTTGCAAGTGCAACTCCCTATGTTGTCCGGGTGGTAAACGATGTGCACCTCAACTCGGTTATTCCGTAGGGCGCATCGACTCATCTCGCGCTATGATTCTTGGATAACAAGAAAAAGCGAGGTAACCACTTTGGCCCTCAAGGCATGCAAAGAGTGTGGTCACAACGTCAGCACTAGCGCCGAAAGCTGCCCTAGCTGCGGGGCGCCAATCAAAAAACGTCGCTCTGGAGGCCGTGGTGGCGGTTGCTTGCTCGGCGTCGTTGCATTCTTCGTGCTTGCAGCTCTAATTGCGACGTGCGAGCCGCCAGGCTACCAAGAGCAACCAACGTCGATAGAGCCCAGCAAGCCGGTAGTTCCGGTCTGGACCAGCCGTTCACAGAAGGATCAAATGACCGGCGATATTCGTGGCGTGGCCTTGTCGCCAAACGCAGGCCCTACGCAAAAACAGGATTTCCCCCTGCACAACCTCTTGGCCTGGCTGAATGTCAATTGCAGCGGCTCACGCGAGTGGGCGGCCATTGGCTTCACTTCGCCCCCAAACTTGATTGATGACGAAACCCGAGATGGCTACAACCTGATTCAGACGCGCCTACGTTGGGACTCTACAATCCACGAAACCACCCTGTTACAGGAATGGGGTTCCGACTTTCTTCAGTTCGATGAGGACGCCGTAGCCATCCAACGCATTCAAGCTGGCGAGACTGTGCTGCTTGAACTCAACTGGTACAGCCATGGCCGAATCTACTTCGAATTTGACTTGACTGGATCTTCGGCAGCAATTGCTGAAATGCGAAGAATCTGCCGAGGGCAATAAAAACCCCGCACTTGGCGAGGTTCGGGGGAAGTCTGAGCGGTGACCAAGGCATTAGCCTGGGGATCATAATACTATGGCCGCGAAAAATAGGTTGATTGTCATGACAACTTTTTTATCGGCTGCTATCTAGTAGCCCCTGAAGGTATGAGTGAAGCTCGCTGCGCTTCTCATATAGTTCATTCTTGTTGCGCACACCGAGATTGCTCAGCGCCTTGATTTTCTTGTCGCGACCCAGGCCGCTTGTGTAGAACACCGCAAAAATCCATTGGTAGTTCTTTCTTGCCCGCTGCAGTGCGCCATAAACCTGCTTAGCATCTGCCGCCATGCCTATATCCGCGATATCAGGGAGCAGGACTTTGCTGCTTGCCGGTTGCCTCGACAGATCCTGAGTCATGATCGTGTACTCTGGACTTTGCTCTGGATAGACCTTGAAATGCTGCTGCATTCCGAACGCAACCTCTTCCAGCAGGTCGTGCATGTAGTCAATCATGCAGCCTCTCCCAATACGGTAACCCTATAAGCTTCTGCCAGCATAGCTTCTTCTTCCAATGGATCTTGCAGTCCATGCGCACGCAGAGCCGCGGATGCTCGTCGCCCATTTTGGGATCGCAAAAACGTTCGAGCATTCTTGCATTTCTCAGATGACGCCTTTTCTCGCCAGACCCGTCCGGTTTGTCTGTCGACCTTTAGAACGGTCCCTCTTGCCAAGCTCTTTGCAAGCAGACCAAGCACGACGAGCATTCGTTCTTGCGTGTATTGCTCATCAATTCCCGCGAACTCAAAGACCATTGCCCTGTCACGACTAGGTGTCGTCAACCACGTGCAGGCGCCCTGCTTGAACTGCAGCGCGTCCTTCAAAGCGTTCATAACAACAGCACGCCATAGCCTTTTGTACGGACGGATGTCCGGTGCTTCGGTTTCTACGAATGTCTCATCGAGCTTCATAATGCTTCCAACCAATCACTTCTGATTGCTCCTTCGCTCTTTTCACCTAGTCAAAGCTCGTAAGTGATATGAATCCGGTTTCGCCGTCGAGCCTGCGCTCATTGATTCGTTTCAGCTCATCCCTAAAGTGCTGACCCATCTCCCAACGCTGGTACGGTGTGTAGTGGTGATTTCGCTGCAAACGCTCAACCAACATGTCGTGACGTGTCTCGCCCAAGTGTCGCCGCATCAGATCCGCATGAGCTGCCTTGTGCTTATCTACGTAGCCGTGAATCTGCCGGCACAGTGCAAGGCAGTTGTCAGGAAACCACCGCCCTCCCCTATACCGCCGGCCGTAGTAGTGCGAGCAATCGTCTGCGCCGCCTTGGACGTTCCCGCACTCAGGACAATCGGGGAATTGGCAGACGTGGTCGTAAGACGCTCGCAGGGCTCGGGAAAAATACTCGTCCAGTTTGCTTGTGGAGAGCGACTTAGGCATGCGTCTTGTCGAGCACACGGTTGTTGGCTTGCTGGGTCCGGTAGACGTCGACCTCCGCCAGCAGTAGCTTCATGAACGTTTCGGCGGTCTTCCAGTCTGCGTAGGCGTTTCGCTTACGCTCGATCGCTTGCTTGTAATCCACCTGACGTTTAACCCAAGCGTCCCTCTCCGCTACTGAGCCTGACGGTGCGTCTTCGTACAACGCGGCATAGGTGGTCTTCACGTAGTCGTCGGCGGTCTCCTTACGGCCATACAGCTGCCCGTAGTGCTCGGCACGCTTACGTGCGGTCTCAAGCGTTTTCTCGATGTCCTTCATCGGCCCGTTGCCATGGCGTGAAACTCCGCCCACTTGCGCAACATGGGATTGATCCACGCTGACGGCGCGTGAGCGTATCTCTCTGGCTTGTTCGCTTCCCGCAGAATCTGAATCGTGCTGGGGCTGTACCCGTGACGCGCAGCCAGCACGCTAGTCGGCGCAGTCGCAAAATCGGGATCGTTGACCAGCGCTTCGCGTTTTGCGTCCCAGTAGCTCTTCAGGCCCATCTCGCGTCGGATTCGCTGCACCATGTACTTCCTCGTTTCCAGCAACTCGGCGAGATCAACGTCAGTGCGATCCACTCCGTGCGTTTCGATGTGCTTTTTGATCCTGTCGCGCTCTTCGCGCTTCTTGGGCTTTCCGCCGGCAGACTTCGCACACCCAGACATGTCGTTCATTCTTCGGTCTCCCTTCGTAGTCTCGTCGTAGCATCGGTGAGAGGAATCCAATGCGATGGCACACTTCGCAAAATGGGGGTTTCATCACTCACCACGCAGTAAGTCCTTCTTGGCCTGCTCGTTTTTTCGATTCTGCGCCTTGTTCGCCGCGGCAATTTCTGACAACTGCGCACTCGAGCAGCCCCGTTTGCGGCACTCGGACTGCCACACCAACCGGCGCTGGAACTGCTCAACGGTCTCCTCCGGCTTCTTGCCGTCGAGGTTGTTTTCCTTCGCCCACTGCTCGTATTTCTGGGCCAACGCGTCATCGGCCGAGTCCCGTTTGCGGATCAGGTCAAAGCAGTACCGCCGGAACACCATCAGCGTCGATGGCCAGTCAGGGTGGTCAGCACGAAAGTGATTCGTCGCCGTTGCCAGTACGCGAGGATCGAACCCCGCGATCCCCTCTCGCCACGCCTGTTCCTCGTCTGGCGTCAGCTTGAATCGGCCGACGTAAGAGCCCCGCATGGTCGTCAACACGCGCTCAACTTTGTCCAAGGTATTTGTCCTCCTCGAACGTCGCGAAGCCGTCCAACGAATTGGCGGCCACTTTCGTGGATTGCGCGATCTCGTCGTCCCAGCGCTCCTGGTTCAGGTAGGTCGTTGGGTCTGGCACGAAACCGTCTTTCCAGCGCTGGTCGTTCGCCAGTCGGTTCTGCACGTCGGCAATCAGTTGGTCGGTCAGTCGGTCAAGGCGCTTCCGTTTCCAGATCTCCCTGGCGGTCTTTTTCTTCACCTTCTTCGGGTAAATGACCCACCATCGACCGAATGGGTCATCGCCAGATGACCTAGTCTTTTTTCTTGTATCTGTATCTGTATCTGTATCTGTATCTGTATGGCGTGACTTTTCGTGACTTGCGTGACCTTCCGTGACTGACCGTGACAGTTCGTGACCTTCTTGTGACTCCCTTTTTCGCTCTCGTTCGCGGCGTTTCCGTTCCCTGTTTTGCTCTCTAACTGTCTCTGAGTCTTGAAGTTTTCTGTATTTTTCGTGATTGACGAGATACCAGCCCCATGATCGATGGCCGTCCAGTCTGGCTATCCGTCGACCTTGGTCATCCGGTGTACGAGAGTCAGGGTCAGGTCGCTCAAGGACTCGAATGCCCTCCTCAATGACCTCCAGTGGAATGCCCGTTCGACGCTCGATGGCCCTCGGGGTCATGTCGATGACCCCGTCGGCATCGGCCAGCACGATCATCTGCTGGAACGTGACCAGCGCCTGCCAGCTCTCAACCAGGGTGCCGTCGTAGATCGTGTCGAATATCTTTCCGTACACTCGTATCGCTCCGTGCAATCGCTCTATTGGCTGGCCAGACAGGACTCGAACCTGCAACGCATGGGGTAGAAACCCATTGCCCTATCCGATTGAGCTACTGGCCAACGTCTATCTTTGCCTATGCTGGCCGGCACTCACTCGGCTAAACGTGTTTGCTCGCCGAATTTCCCGAAAACAGCTGCCTGTCCTATTGAGGCTTCTAGCCAACTGCCTGCTACTTTGCGGCCCTCACCCGTTTCAGTTCGTCCGCACCGTCAATTCGGTCAATCTCTGCTTGAAGCCGAACGGCCTCAGCCGCAATCGCCGCTTGCCGTTCCAATAACAGAGCCTTGGGTGATTTCGGCGTCGTCGGCTGAGGCCGTTCGTAGCTGATGTGGTCGCAAAGAATGTGGAACCCGCAATGGTTTCCGGCCTCCCTACCCAAGCGAAGCAATGCCTGAACCTCCTCGAGATCGAGCTTTGCAGGTCGGTCGTCACGCAGGCAGTCGTAGAGCCATGAGCCTGCCGCCTTGCGCGTCTTGTTGGGCCAGAGGTCGGAACCAACCGCCTCGAAGCCGCCTAGCGCCTTGACCAGATGGGTGAGCGCGTCCCGCCAGTCCTCGTGAAATAGTTCGTTTTGCATAGCCCTACAGAATGGGTTGTAAGAGTCCGTAAGCCCTCACGGAGACAATAAAAATGGGCGCACTCAGGCGCCCGAAGCCGCCAGAGTTAGGGGGATCTCTGGCAGGTCTTGAAATTCATGCGGCTTCGTCCGGAGTCCAAATGTCTGGACGAAGCTTTGAGAGCGCCACTTGGCCACCACTATTGGCTGATAGGCGCTTCGCGAGTTTCGGGCTTGGAGTACTGTGCCCCCCGGCAATCTGTTGCAGATAGGCAAAGCTTGTCTTGCATGCCTCCGCGTAACGGTCTCGCTGTTCGGGTTCTAGAGTTCGCAAATAGTCTCGTAAATCCATTCATGAACATTAGTAAATAACTAATGCTTAGTCAATACTATTAGTGATTTGCCAATTTAGCAATTTGCTAATGCTTGCGATCATTCGAAAATGGACAACAAAGAAATTCGCCGCCGCAATATCCTGTGGCTCAAGGAAAAGTACGAGAATGAACTAGGGAAACGGGTCGCGACCTGGCCTTACCTAGCTGAGAAGTGGGACACCGATGCCGCTTACTTGATGCAAATCAAGAGCGAGAAGACTAGGGGCGCTCTCGGAGACAAAACGGCACGTTCAATTGAGAAAGGCGAAGGCCAGCCTGTGGGCTGGATGGACATCCCGCATTTCGGCGCACCAGACGTTCCTGGAGTAGCGGAACCTAAAGTCCCTTATTCCGTAGAGTTGAGCGAGGCAGAAAAGGCGCTGCTGAGTATGTGGCGAAGTTGGTCTCCTGCAATAAAGCGATACGCCTTTGGGCAAATGAAAATCGTGGCCTTTACGAAAGACGTTCTAGCTCAGATGTTTGTCATAGAGAAGGGACCACCTGTAACACAAGCAGACGTTGACAAGGACGTAATCGAAACGGTAGCGGACTCGAGGTTGCTGAACTCAGGTCGAAAGCGTCGAAAGAAATGACGATCTTCTCGAACAACTGGAAGCCATGAGCGAACGACAAGGTTCACCTTGGTTTTGGGCAATCCTGATTCCGGTATTCATTTTCTTTGCCAGCAAGTCCGCCAGTGACAGAAAACAAGAGCGCTTTGACGCTGGCTATGATGATGGGTATGCCGCTGGTTACAACACGGCTTGTGAAATTCGTATCACTTTGATTGAGGGTGACTGGGACAACGAGCACTACACCAATGGATATCACGAGGGGCGGCTTGATGGAGAGATTCAGTGCCTCCGCGAACGCGAAAAAAAACGTTAGCGTTCATGACGTTGATTGTAACGCCCTTTGTAGGTTTCTGCTTCCGACGCAAGCCAATGCTCTGCTTGCTGTCTGTCCACATGCAGATCGTAGTAGAGGACCCGGTATTTCTGATTGTCTGTACTAATGGTCCGCGCTTGAAAATTGTCTTCAACCAAGTCGGTTATATGCAGTGTCGACTTGTCCAAGCTAAATACGCGCCACGCATCAAGTTGATACTTGTTCCAATAGTCTGCATTGATGCCTGAGAGCGGTTGCGATTCGATGTATTGGCGCATATTCGAGTCTCCTACCAACCCCGATGTGGCGCGTTCGTTTCGGCCCCAAAAACGAATACTGTTATCAATTCCAGCTTGCCGAAGACCCTCTGCAAAGTCAGAGAAATGGTTCGAGCCGGATGCCAGGAACTGCCAGTCATACTCCTTCGCCGCCAGCCGGTAGAGTTGAAGCAATGAGATTCGCCACGGTAGAGCATCCTGCCCTGCCCTGCGCGGTCTTCGATTCCGATATCCGCGATAGCCTGCGTAGCCTAGCAATACGGCAATAACAGAAATTGCGGCCCCACTAATCACCGTATCCGCATAGGGCTTGTTCAGAACTGGTGGAACGTTCTGAACCCCAACAGCATTTATCCAACTCGCAATGTTGGACTCAAACTCAGTGAAGCTAATCTGCCCCATCATCGCAATGAGCCCGCAAACTGCCAAGACCACCACTTTGACAATGCGTCTTTTTGATGCCATTTGGCCATCATACCGACCAACGCCGATTAACTGACAGTCGGCTCTCCACTCAATATCGCACGGAGACATTTGGCCACGGCGTCAATCCCTATATTAGCTTTTTACTATTGACTAGTTGTTAGTTTTTTACTAATCTTTAGTTAAGCTCATTTGTAAAGGGATTAGGATGTTTTCCAGTCAAGCCACGCCCTGCTCCATCACCGATGGGGCACAGCCGCCGGAACCGGCTTTCATACCGGACTTCCTGACGCGGATTACCCTCATGCCGTTCGACGACGCAGCGACCTTTGTTGCGGATGAGTTGAACAGCGAATGCCCCATCAGCGACGGGCCGACGCATCTCGAAAAGCTGCTCAAGCAATTCATCGAGGCGGGCGGTGCTGACGGACTCATCAATGACTCCAAGCGCCTCACCGCGTTCCTCGCCAATTTCGAGTACGCCGTGAAGTGCGCAGCGGATAGTGACGACGCCCTATACGCCTACGAAGACGCACGGTGAGCCGCTTCCTGCGCGACATCGAGATACCTGACGAAGACCTCCAGCTTGAACACCAAAAGCTTGAGGAATGGATGCAGGCCCTCGAAGACGACGAGGACTACCAAAACCAAGTGACCGAACGTGCATAACCCCGCAACGACTATCAAAGACTGGCTGAAGGACAAAGAAATGGGACGACAGATCAAAGACAACGGTGGTGGCGACTTCAAGAAGCTCGACCCCGGCACACACGCTGCCGTGTGCAACATGGTTGTGCTACTGGACCAACAGCGCACCGAATGGCAGGGCCAAGAGAAGATCGTGGATCAGGTCTACATCCGCTGGGAAGTACCCAGTGAGCGTGTGGAATACGAGGTCGATGGGGTCAAGAAGGAAGGCCCAATGACCATCGGAAAGACCTATACGTCATCCCTGTCCGAACGCGCCAACCTTCGCAAGGATCTCACGAACTGGCGGGGTCGGGAGTTCACCGACGAAGAACTACAGGGCTTCGACATTGAGGGCATTCTCGGTAAGCCCTGCCAGATCAGCGTCACGCACCGTGAATCGAATGGCAAGACCTATCAGAACGTCACAGCTGTTGTGGCGTGGCCCAAGGGAATTGCCGCAATCCAAGCTGAAAACGAGCTGATCTATTTCGACGCGGAGCAACCCAAGAGCCTGGAGAAGCTGCCGAAATGGTTGCGCGACAAGATCGGCGCTACGGGACTCAATGGTCACAGCACCGATGACGAGTTTGACGACGATATCCCTTTCTAGCAATGGGTAGGGAGATCACAAGCGAAGATCGTGTGTTGGAACACTGTCAGGCCATTCGCTCTGAACAAGTGAGCTACGCACTGATGCTGCTTCGCCTCAATGGCTACAGCGTGGAATTGCAGCAAAACGGTGAACCGTTGGCCGGCGAAGCCAGAGACGCGCTGCAAGACATGCCCCAAAAAACACAGATTGGCATTTGGTCGCTGGCTCCATCGAGGGGCAGCACGTTGGAAACATGGCAAAGGGACGCGCTCAAATTTGGCGCACTAACCGACTCCTAGCGAATTTGGTGTCAACGACAAGGAATACCAGCATGAATGTACCCAGCTTAAACAAAGTGGGCGTGACACATCGTCTGTACAACGAGCTGGGTGTTATCTGGCTCCTGAATCAAGGCTATCGGCTAAGGGTCGACGGATCGAGCGGACGTGTCTACTTGGTGCGTTCGCTGTGAATCGCTTGCGCAGGTTCCTTCAAGGCGACAAATCCGACGCAGAGTTTCGGGAGATGTGCGAAGTCGCTGCAGGTGCAGCCGTATTCGTAGGCGGCTTGATGGTGATCGCCGCCGTTCACAGCTGGCTCAACTAGGGAGGTCACTGTGTTTTGGCATTGGATCTGCGTCGCATTCCTCATTGACTCGCCCAAGTGCGAGGAAGTCATCGGCCCACCGCCCTGCAAAGGCCGCGTTGAGCAGTGCCAGCAAGACATTCGCCCGAACGCTCCGCCGCCCTCCTACGAGCGGACCCATAGCCGCCGTCAGTACGACCACCGGCGCCAGCATTCGAGCCGCTAAGGAATCGCTGGGAACAATGCTCAACCTCTCGCACAGCGCACTCAGGATGTTGGCGGCGATGCATACGGTATCACCATGCACGGTCAAGGCGATTCGATTGGGAGCGTGCTGTTCAAGAGGCGCAGCCAATTTGATTCTGCTGCGCTTAATCGAGAAAGGGTTCGTCGAGCGCTACAAGGTCGCTGGCAAGCGCCCCTACCACTATGCGTTAACCGAGAGCGGCATTGACCTTGGCTCCGCCCTAGCTATCGCGGACGAAATCATTCGGGCTACGACGCGGCGGTCTATGGCCATGGCGCGTGACCACAACACCCTGCGTCAATAGGACAGGCGATATGAGCGCAATAGTTTTACAGACAAAACGCAAAGGTTACACGGCAACTGCGATAGGTCCTTTCGAAACATCCGAGGAAGCAGAAAAACACGCGACAGACCTGTGTCGTCAAGATAGTGAAACTTGGGTTTACAGCGTTCTATCGCTGGTACCACCTGCTGACCACACAAGGCAGGAATCATGAAGATGCCAGACGCCTATTGGCGAATGACCTACTCCGCCGACAGACGGAAGCACCGTCACCGTTGCCGATGTTGCAACCGAATTGTGCAACCCGGCGAAGAGGTTTACATGGCCCGGCTGCTCGGTGGCAAGACAAAGGTCATACATGTCGAGGGCTGCTCAGATTCCGAAATCATGTCGAGGACCGGCGTCACTCAACTGGATCTGCTTGAGTGTCACGGAATGTCGTATTTGGCTGGGTGCGGATTTTCTGCGGCCCAGGAATGGCTTGACGCCAGCCCACTAACGAAGCCGCTGAACGCGGCCTGCTCAGCATAGGCAGAACGATGGTTGACTTTGATCCCGATAAAAACATTGTCCGAGCGCTGATTCAGACCACAAGAGGGGCGACGATCACGGATGGCGAATACGGCGTATTCATCAGCCAGATTGTTGGCCTGTTAGGCGAAGGCGATTTCGAGCTTGTCAAAGAGGCTATCAGCGACTGTATCGATGATCTGGATCTACCGATCGAGGGGTGGACGGAAGTCACGCTCATCGAAACTGGCGAACGAGAGGACGTGTTTTGGAACAAGTACTACCAGATCGTCTCTGATCATCAAATTTTTACCGACGATATTGAGCCCGTCCAGAACAGGCAGCCCAGATGAATACCTGTCAAGGGTGTGGGATGCCCGTAGAACATCCCGCGGAGTATCACCCATTTGCCGCTTGCCTGATGTTCGAGGTTTGCCAGAACAGCGAAATAGTGCGGGCCAACCTTACGGCCGTCATCGAGTACGGAATGCTAGCCGAGCGCAACAGGCTATCTGCAGAACAAGCATTTCGCGATACCAGGCTAACCAGAAAGTCCGCCCATTCAGAACGGAAGGTACAGCGATGAGTGTAATCACGACCCACACGGATATTACTGCTCTGGATCTCGAGTGCGGACACCGGATCTATCTCGCAAATGACTTCATTGCGCAGCGCCGGCGCGACCATAAATCGTTCTATTGCAACGTTTGCGGAGACAAACGGCACTGGCCGCAAAAGAGCAAAGAAGAAAAGCTCAAGGCGGAACTTGCGTCCACTAAGGATCAGCTAGAGACCGTCCGTTATCAGCGCGACAGGAACGAGCGCCGTAGACGGGCTGAGAAGGCCGCCAAGACCCGGATCAAGAACCGAGTGAGCAACGGCGTCTGCCCTTGCTGTAATCGCACGTTCGCGAATCTGGCCCGTCACATGGCTAACAAGCACCCTGACTACGCTGCTGGCTCGGGGCAGCCGAGTGAATAAGCGAACGCGATCACTTCTCTACGATATGTACAAGCGCCACAAGGAGGGAGGCGTGGAGCGTGGTGGCCTGAGCCCTGTGACCTTTTGCCCGTCGATTCCCAACAAGCGCGAACCTGACATCGTTGCTGGGGTTTCCATGCACAACCTAGTGGCTCTCAAACGTATGGGGTATGTCGAAAAAACGAGAGGCATCTACCGACTCACAGATACCGGCCTGACAAAGGCCACGCAGTTGTTCGCCGCTTCGGAAGGGCAAAAATGAGAGTGCTGGTCGGATGCGAGTTCTCAGGAACAGTGCGGGACGCATTTACCCGCGCTGGGCATCAGGCGATGTCCTGTGACCTTCTTCCGTCCGAGTCTCCTGGGCCGCACTACCGAGGCGACATCATGAATCTGCTACGTAGTGGTCACAGCTGGGATCTGGCTATTCTGCACCCTGACTGTACGCACATGGCCGTGTGCGGCAACCGGCACCATGCCGGCACTCAGAGACGAACCGACGCGATAGCGTGGACTGTGGCTCTCTGGGAAGCTGCTCGCAAGGTGGCGAAGCGTGTCCGCCTTGAGAACCCGGCTAGCGTGATTTTCCCGGTCCTGCGCGATAAGGGGGCCGTGATTCAGTACGTCCAGCCGCACGGCTTCGGGCACCCGGAGACAAAGAAAACAGGGCTTGCGCTCAGCAACCTGACCGAACTTCGCGATACGTGGGACGTGAGTGACATCATGGCGACGCTGCCAAAAACGGAGCGTCACCGGATCTGGTACGCCAGCCCGAGTGACACGCGGGGTCAGGACCGATCCCGGTTCTACCCAGGAATTGCACAGGCAATGGCTACCCAGTGGGGCGGCGATCCCTTGGAAACAGTGCGGACGCAGATGAGGCGAGTCTCTAACGACACGCTCCATCTGCGGCGACTCGACTGACGAAAATAAGCAGGGGGCCAACGATGCCTAGCAAAGACTACGAAGAACCAGCGAGAGAGATTGTGTGGCGCGATGGCAAGCCGTACGTCGTGTATCAGGTGCCTGACGGAGATAGGCAAAAGGACGCAGGCTATGACTGACTACGAATTTGAGCTGGACTTTTGCGTAGCTGCGAACATGTTGCTCGGCATGACTTACAAAGATGCAGCAGTAAAGGCTGCAGAATGGATGGATCAAGCTCATGACGAGGACAGGCGGTGACGTTCGATCACATCATTGCCTTTGCTGTGAGCGTGCTGGCGGTACTCGGTTTGCTAAACGGTGAGGATCTTGGGTTGGTTGGCCTGCAGCTTCTTGTGGCCGCGCTCTATATCGATCGCGCGAAAAACCGCGCCCGACGCAAACTCGCCGCCCAACCGAAACAGGGGGCAGGAAATGATTGAAGCTGCGGAATCCCGCTCCTTAGCGGGTAGGTCGTGGCACAGCTCGGCTGACCGCGTACCGGTTAAGCGGAAAACTGCCGAGGGTGCGGGGCTGGCTACTCAACTACGAGGAGCGCGACGCACAGCCTATTTTGCCCAAGGTGGGCGCGATGAGTGATCCCAACATCTGTGCAAAGCACATTTGGAAAGGCTACGGCGAGTGTCCGAGTTGCGCTGGGGAAGCGCTAGGTCGTCAGATAGCTGAGGACTTTCGCAAGCGACTGCGAAGCGAGTCGCCCGCTCGCGAGGAACAGTGACATGGGGTTCTCGACGAAAATCCGCGCGCAGGTACACGCTAAGTATGGCGGCCGTTGTGCGTATTGCGGAGTCGAGATTACCCAGAAGGCAATGCAAGTCGATCACTTCAAACCACGCTATCACGGCGGCTCAGACAACCTGGACAACCTATATCCGGCCTGCCACGGCTGCAATAACTACAAGCTGACGTTCTCAATCGAGGAGCTTCGCCAGCAGATCGCCATGCAGCCCGAGCGTGCCGCGCAGAAGTCCGTCAACTATCGCTTGGCCTTGCGGTACGGGCTGATTGAGCTGACCGGATCGCCGGTGGTTTTCTATTTCGAGCGGTGCGAGTCGCCCGCCGTAAAGGGACGCGATGATTGAGCCCAAAGGTCTATTCGCAGATGAGTCAATCGACGTGCACCTCTGCTGCAACGATCCCGACAACGGGTGCTTCACCGGTCGAATCGAAATGATGCAGGTTGGTCCGAACCTGGAACTGGAAGCGTGGCCGCACCGGCCGCGACTTCGCTACTTGGATAGGAAGGTTTCGATCGCTGGGGCTCACTACCGGATCACCCACTACAAACAATGGTACGGAAACTGGTGTTGGGACCTTGTCAAGATGCCGGGATCTGAGGTGGTAAGGATGCTCAACCGGCTCTCCCGGCGCGGCTGGTTCAGCGTCCACGAGGCGGAAGAACGTCTCTACGCGTGGTGGGAGAACGGCCACACATGGACCGATGGCGATATCCGACTCATCGGCAAAGACTTCGAGAGCCTGCCGTGAGTAGGCGGCCGAGAAGAATCCCGGAAGCCTGCGGCCAGGAATTCGTTTGCCCTGAGGAACGCGAAACCTACCTCTGCAACCGAGCCGAAGGCCACACGGGCGAACATGGGCGACTGGAAATGCTTCAGGAGCATTGCCACCACCCAACACAAAAGAACGGTCGGTGTGCAGTCTGCTTGACAGCCTTAGGAGAGCAGGCCAATGACTGATAGATCAATACTATTCAGTGGCCGTCTGGTGCGAGCCAATCTCTTTAGACGCTCTACGCGCCAATCTGAGGTACTGCTCCACGGAAAGATTCTCCCGGCTGTCGCACACCCCGCTCAATACGAAGTTGCCGTTTTCGTCGGGATAACCCCATACGGATTCATGCTCGTTCAGTTGAAATTCGCTCATCGCTCAGATGCTAGTGAAATCCGCATCGACGAGCAAGGTCGGCGCTATGACTGACCTCGTTGTCCGCCTCTCTCGCCTGATCTCCATCGCCGAAAACGGCCGACCCGGGCTGCGGCGATCGACCATCTGGAAGAACAACGTGGCCGACACTCTGGCCGAAGCCCAACGGGTGCAGCTTGCGGTCCGGTGGCAGGACAAAGACAATGAGGACGCCCTTGGGGGTCCTCTGGAGGAATTATGCCAAGAAGAAGAGGAAACCCACTCTGGGAGCGTTACGAACGAAACGCGCATCGAACATTTGAGGAAGCAGCTTCACGATACCTCAGAGAGTTCGACGGCAAAGACCGAGACCGACAACGTTATTGCGTTGAAGCCCTGATCCCGTATATCGGGAATCTGCCGTGCGGTGAGGTCGACGAAGACGCTCTCGAGGCTTACAAGCGAGACAGGATGGCCGGCACGGGCGCATTCAAGAAACCGGTGATGGCGGGCACGGTCAACAAAGAGCTGACTGTCGTCACCACGATCTTGAATCGATCTTGCCGGGACTGGCGATGGATTCCGTCAGTGCCAAGGATTCGGCATGTGAAGGGAGCACAGCGGGTCGCGTACCCGCTCACCTGGGCAGAGCAGATACGGCTGTTTACGCATCTGCCTGACTGGTGGGCCCAGGGCGCGGCATTGTTTGCCGTCAACACAGGTGTAAGGAAGGGGGAGTTGTTTGGCCTGAAATGGTCCGACATGTGCCCGGTGCCGGAACTCGAGTCGTTCGTATTCATCCTGAGCGACACGAAGAACGGCCACGATCGAGCGGTCATATGCAATTCGATCGCGCGACGGGCAGTCTCGTACCAGCGTGGGAACAAGAGCAAGTATGTGTTCCCGAGTCGCCGGGCGCAGAGCTACGGAAGCCAAGTAAAGGCTTGTAATGCTGTGTGGCGGAAGGCTTGGGAGTTAGCAGGTTTGCCGGAGGACCCCCTTGTGAGGAAGGGGATACATAACCTCCGACACACCTACGCGCAGCGCTTGCGTGCTGCTGGGGTCCCTGACGAGGACCGCCGAGCGCTACTGGGTCACAGCAACGCTTCCTTAAGTCAGCACTATGCCCTACCCGACATAGAGCGACTACAGGAAATGTCCGAACTGGTCACGACTAGAAAAGATACGGTGATCCTGCGGACGGCTTCTGTCACTGCCTAGTTTAGACACCTAACAGAATAACGAGAATCATTCTCGACGTAAGTTGTTGAAAAATCTGGCGTCCCCAAGGGGATTCGAACCCCTGTTACCGCCGTGAAAGGG